>Ga0081539_10000688_pt1 | contig 67723 bp, 69 predicted proteins | sample TabmetS4T2R2_FD_71023 | JGI IMG/M metagenome (GOLD analysis project Ga0081539, IMG submission 71023) | Tabebuia heterophylla rhizosphere microbial communities from the University of Puerto Rico - S4T2R2 | ecosystem: Host-associated > Plants > Roots > Rhizosphere ...
GAACCAAGAGCTCAATGGTCGCCGGGGAAGGTCTCCAGATCGTCCATGGGCGCAACCCAGCTCAGCGCCGAGTGTCGCCAGAACTGCCGGGAGGGAGCCAGGAACTGCCTTTGGCGGATCGTGCCGACACGAATGCCGTATGTTTTGGGTCCCTCCCCGGACGAAGTGGCGTAGATCGGCGAGCCGCATTCGCCGCAAAAGGCCTGCAGGCGCTTCCTGCCGCTGTCCGCCGTCTTGACATAGATTTTCGGTTCTCCGGATAACAACCAGAAGTCTTTCTGCGCAGCAGGAACGGTCACGCGGAAGGCCGATCCGGTAAGCGCCTGGCAGTCCGTGCAATGGCAGATGCTCACCTGTCCGGGATCGATCTGAGCTTCATAGCGAATGGCCCCGCAATGGCATGATCCGTCGATCCTCATCGCCCTGCTCCTCTCGCGCTTTGCAGGCCCTCGCCCGTCGTGCTAACCGTCAGCGCCTTCGCCGAAACGGCTACCGGCAGGAAAAGATGCGAAAACCGACACCGAGCTTCGCCTTCGTATCGTCCGATGCCGACGACGCCCGCAGCGCGGCCGCACGGCTCACGGCGATCTACGGCCAGCATGGCATAGCCGACGCCGAAGTGGTGGTGGCGCTGGGCGGCGACGGATTTCTCCTGCAGACGCTGCGCGAAACCATGGGCACCGGCAAGCGCGTCTACGGCATGAACCGCGGCACGATCGGCTTCCTGATGAACGAGTTCCGCGAGCGCGACCTGCCGCAACGCGTCGAGGCGGCGATCGCCGAGACCATCCGCCCGCTCGAAATGCATGTGGTGACCGAGACGGGCGAAGAAGCGATCGCGCTTGCCATCAACGAGGTGTCGCTGTTCCGCCAGACCTACCAGGCGGCGAAGCTGAGAATCATCGTCGACGACAAGGTGCGGCTCGACGAACTGATCTGCGACGGCGTGATGGTGGCGACGCCGGCCGGCTCCACCGCATACAACCTGTCGGCCTATGGCCCGATCCTGCCGCTCGATGCGCCGCTGCTCGCGCTCACCCCGGTCAGTCCGTTCCGGCCGCGGCGCTGGCGCGGCGCTCTCATCTCCAACAAATCGGTCGTTCGCTTCGAGACACTTGAGACGGCGAAGCGTCCGGTCAACGCGGTGGCCGATCACGACGAGATCAAGTCGGTGATTTCGGTCACCGTGCGCGAATCGGCGGAGAAGACGGCCACCTTGCTGTTCGACGCCAGCCATTCCTGGAACGAGCGCATCCTCGCCGAACAGTTCCGATACTGAGCGGTTTCTGCCGACACCAAGCAGATTGCCCATACGACCTGGTTGAGGTCGTACGGGCGGCTCGACCTCTGATCGACCAGCGGTTTCTTGAACACCGCGGCGTGTACCATTAAGTATGCTGCGTCACGAAGGCGGCATTTGCGGCCACTCGTGTTGACAAAATTGCCGCTTGTCCGTACTGCGGTGCACAATATCGCAGGCGCGCGGGTGCCTGCGCGGCATTTGCCGCCTGACGCAAAGACAGCCTGACACGTGTCATCCCTTGAAGAGATCGCTCCGGAAGCGTTGAGTTTCGCAAGCCTCGGCCTGTCGCCGAAGGTGTTGTCGGCGGTCGCCGACGCCGGCTACACGACGCCCACTCCCATCCAGGCCGGCGCCATACCGCAAGCCTTGCAGGGCAAGGATGTGCTGGGCATCGCCCAGACCGGCACCGGCAAGACCGCTTCCTTCGTGCTGCCGATGCTGACCCGGCTCGAGAAGGGCCGCGCACGTGCGCGCATGCCGCGTACGCTGATCCTGGAGCCGACGCGGGAGCTCGCCGCCCAAGTCGAGGAGAATTTCTCCCGATACGGCAAGAACCACAAGCTCAACATCGCGCTGCTCATCGGCGGCGTGTCGTTCGACGACCAGGAAAAGAAGCTCGAGCGTGGCGCCGACGTGCTGATCGCGACTCCCGGTCGCTTGCTCGACCATTTCGAGCGCGGCAAGCTGCTGCTCACCGGGGTGGAGATCCTCGTCATCGACGAGGCGGATCGCATGCTCGACATGGGCTTCATTCCCGACATCGAGCGCATCTGCCGGCTGATCCCCTTCACGCGCCAGACGCTGTTCTTCTCAGCGACCATGCCGCCGGAGATTACCAAGCTTACTGAGCAATTCCTGCACGCACCGGCGCGCGTCGAAGTGGCGAAGGCGGCGACGACCGCCGCGACCGTGACGCAGCGGCTCGTGAAATCCGGCACCAAGCCGTGGGAAAAGCGAGCCGTCCTGCGCGAGCTGATCCGCTCCGAGGGCGACGGCCTCAAGAATGCGATCATCTTCTGCAACCGCAAGGTCGAAGTCTCGGAACTCTTCCGTTCGCTGATCAAGTACGATCTGGATGCCGGAGCCCTGCACGGCGACATGGATCAACGCGCGCGCATGGCCATGCTGAGCAGCTTCCGCGACGGTAAGCTGAAGCTTCTCGTGGCATCCGACGTCGCCGCGCGCGGCCTCGACATTCCCGACGTCAGCCACGTCTTCAATTTCGACGTGCCTATCCACGCCGAGGACTACGTCCACCGCATCGGCCGCACCGCACGCGCCGGCCGTTCGGGCAAGGCTTTCACCATCGCCACCAGGGCCGATACCAGGAACGTCGACGCGATCGAGAAGCTGATCGGCCAGAAGATCGAATGGCATGACGGTGATCTCTCGACCGTGATCTCCAGCCCCGACGATGACGAACGCCCGAGCCGCGGCCGCGGCAAGGAGCGCGGCGGCAAGCGCGACCGCGGCGAGAAGCACGATCGCAAGAAAGGCAAGCGGCAGGTAGAGGCCGCGACCGAGGATACCGAGGAGCAGCCTTCACTCGTGCCGGCCGAGGTCATCGAGGCGCGCCGCCAGCGCAAGCAGGCGATCCGCTCGGATAATGACGGCCGCAGATCGAAGACCGATGAACCGCGTCGCGACGAGCGCCGGCAGCGCCAACGCGACGATGATGAGGGGAACAATGTCATCGGCTTCGGCGACGACATGCCGGCCTTCATGCGCGTCAGCGCCAAGGTCTGACGCTACTTCCCTACCCTCAGCCCGGCCTTGTAGGACTTCCTAGCCCACACCGCCATTTCGTCGGGATCGTCGGCGGCCTCGTCGGGCACGGTCCAATACGGCATGGAGACCAGCTTGCCGTGCCGCGAGCCGGTATAGGTCCACTGCCGGCAGCCGGCGGCCTCGAACTCCGGCGCGAGCACGGCATCCGCTTTCAGCATGAGCTCGCCGCGGATCTCGATCGCGACGATAATGCCGTTGTGGTAGATGCCCTTGCCGCCGAACAGCCGGCGGATTTCGACTCGTCCGAGGCCGGCGAAGAGGTCGCTGATCGCTTCATTGTCCATGTCAGCAGTATGGCAGGCCGGGACTGGCTTTGCCACCGACCTGCGCTATCCTTCGCTATGCCCCTGCCAACTGATGACAATCCAGCGAGCCGCCAATGCCGATGAAACTCGAAGGATCGTGCCGTTGCGGAGCCGTTCGCTTCACGGTCGACAGCCACACGCCGGTTCCCTATCAGCTCTGCTACTGCTCGATCTGCCGCAAGCAGCAGGGCGGCGGCGGTTACGCCATCAATCTCGGCGCGGATTCATCCACGCTCAAGGTCACCGGCAAGCGCAACCTCGGCGTCTATCGCGCCGAGATCGAAGACGACGAGCACCCGGTCTGCGAGGTATCGACCGGCGAGCGGAATTTCTGCCGCAAATGCGGCTCGGCGCTGTGGCTCTACGACCCGACATGGCCGGAGCTGGTGCATCCTTTCGCCTCGGCCATCGACACCGAATTGCCGAAGCCGCCGCAGCGCACGCATCTCATGCTGAAATACAAGCCATCCTGGGTCGAGCCCGACGTCAAGAAGGGAGACCTCGTCTTCGAAATCTACCCACAGGAATCGATCGCCGACTGGCACCGGCGCACGGGAATGTGGGTGGATTGATTTGGAGGGGAGACCCGGAAGAAGTCCGGGTCTGTTCAGCCAAAGCCTCCTGTTTTCGCATCGCTTCGCCAAGAACCGGCATCACTTTTCGGCGCGATGCTTTAAGCCACTGAGCGCCCGCCCTTCTCCTCCTCGAAGGTGACCGCCACGTCGGCATTCGCGGAAAGCCGGATAGTGCTGCCTTCGATCTCGGCGACAAGGGCCAACGGAATGTAGTGGTGATGGCCTCTGTGCGCACCCTCGCCGCTGTCGGTTTTGGTGAGCTTGATGCGGTCGCCTTCGACGCGGTCGACCTTGCCGACGTGCACGCCGTCGGCGCCGATCACTTCCGCATGTTCCTTGATCTTGCTGGTATCGACCATGATGGTCCTCCTTGGTGGTTTCGGAAAACGAAGGAGTGACTGGAAGGATGCATCGCATTCTTCCGCCAAGCGAATTCGGGAATGCGTTTTGGTTAAGCGGCGCCCTGCGCACGAGCCTCGGCAAGCGCCTTGAGGTCGGCCGGCTTCAATTCGACGGATTCACCACAGCCGCAGGCCGAGCTCTGGTTGGGGTTGCGGAAGGTGAAGCCGGTCCGGAGCGTCGTCGTCTCGAAATCCATCTCGGTGCCGAGCAGATAGAGCGCGGCCTCCGGCGCGACATAGACATGCGCGCCATTGCGCTCGATATGATCGTCCTTGAGGCTTGGCTCGGTCACGACACCGACGGTATATTCCATGCCGGCGCAGCCGCCCTTCTTGATGCCGAGGCGGATTCCGTGCGCGCCGTCACGGTTCGCCACGATCTCGCGCACCCGCTCGGCGGCCTTGTCTGTCATGCTGATGACGGCGAAGCGTCCCATGTCTTTCTCCATTGCGCACGGGTTAAAGGCCCGCGGAATGTCTCTTCTCACCTAAAATGGTGAAGATTCGGCCCGGAAGCAAGCGCACTCAATACCAGCCCAGCGCCACACGCGCCTCTTCCGACATTCGGTCGGGCGTCCAGGGCGGATCGAAGGTCATGTTGACCTCGACGTCGGAAACGCCTTCGACCGCGCTGACCGCATTCTGAACCCAGCCCGGCATCTCGCCGGCCACGGGGCAACCAGGGGCGGTGAGCGTCATGTCGATCTTGACCGTCCGGTCGTCCTCGATATCGACCTTGTAGACCAGGCCGAGCTCATAGATATCGGCCGGAATCTCGGGATCGTAGACGGTTTTCAGCGCAGCGACGATATCGTCGGTAAGCCGGACCAGCTCTTCAGAGGGCAGCGCCGAGCCTGCGAATTGCGGCCGCACGCCTTCATCGCCCGGTGTCGTATCGGCTCTCGTGACTGCATCTTCCATGGTCTTCACCCGAAGAACTTGCGCGCCTTCTCCAGCGCTTCGGCCAGACTATCGACCTCCTCACGCGTATTGTACATGGCGAAGGAAGCGCGGCATGTCGAGGTCACGCCGAAACGGGAAAGCAGCGGCTGCGCGCAATGCGTGCCTGCCCGCACGGCGACACCCGAACGGTCGATCACCATCGATACGTCGTGGGGATGGATACCCTCAAGATTGAACGCGACAATCGCGCCCTTGTCCGGCGCATCGCCGAAGATGCGCAGCGAGTTGATCGAGAGCAGCCGCCCATGTGCATACGCCCTGAGTTCAGCCTCGTGGGCGGCGATGCGCTCGCGCCCGATCTTCTCCATATAATCGAGCGCAGCCCCCAGCCCGATCGCCTGCACGATTGGCGGCGTGCCGGCCTCGAAACGGTGCGGCGGGTCGTTGTAGGTGACGTTGTCTTCCGTAACCTCGGAGATCATCTCGCCGCCGCCGTGGAAGGGGCGCATGGCCTCCAGCATCTCCTTGCTGCCGTAAAGCACGCCGATGCCGCTCGGGCCGTAGACCTTGTGGCCGGTAAAGGCGAAGAAGTCGCAGCCGAGCTCCTGCACGTCGATCGGCATGTGCACGGCGCTCTGGCTGCCATCGACCAGCACCGGAATGCCGCGAGCGTGCGCGATGCGCACGATCTCCTTGATCGGCGTCACGGTGCCCAGCACGTTCGACATATGGGTAATGGCGACAAGCTTGGTGCGGTCGGTCAGCCGCTTCTCGAACTCTTCGGTGTGAAAGACACCATCATCGTCTACCGGCGCCCAGACGAGCTTCGCGCCCTGCCTCTCGCGGATGAAATGCCAGGGCACGATGTTGGAATGGTGCTCCATGATGGAGAGCACGATCTCGTCGCCCACGCCAATACGCGGCATGCCCCAGCCATAAGCGACGAGGTTGATCGCCGAGGTGGTGTTCGAGGTGAATACGATCTCTTCGGTGCTGCCCGCGTTCAGAAAGCGGCGCACGATCTCGCGCGCCTTCTCATAGGCGTCGGTCGCGGCATTCGACAGGAAATGCAGGCCGCGATGGACGTTGGCGTATTCCTGCGTGTAGGCGTGGTTGATCGCATCGAGCACGGCCTGCGGCTTCTGCGCCGAGGCGCCGTTGTCGAGATAAACGAGCGGCTTGCCGTAAACCTCGCGCAACAGGATCGGGAAGTCGCGCCGGATCGCCTCGACGTCGTAGGGCACTGTCACAGTCTGGTCCACGTGGCGACTTCTCCATCGTCATCCTCGGGCTTGTCCCGAGGATCTGCGAATACCTCCGTGCACGGCGCTTCCGACACGGCTCACCTCAAGCGCGGCAGATCCTCGGGACAAGCCCGAGGATGACGACGGCATGTTTGCTACCCATGGCTTGCGAACCATTCGTCGAGAACGCGTTCCAGCGCCTCCACGATTGGTTCCTCGTCCATTTCCTCGATGACCTCGGCAAGGAACGCCTTCACCAGCAGGCCCCGCGCGGTCTTCTCGTCGATGCCGCGGGACAGCAGATAGAACAGGTGGTTGCGGTCGATCTCCGTCACGGTCGCACCATGTCCGCACTGCACGTCGTCGGCGAAGATCTCCAGCTCGGGCTTGGTCGAGAACTCGCCGTCGTCGGAGAGAAGCAGCGTGTTGCAGGCCATCTTGGCGTCGGTCTTCTGCGCCTTCTGGTGCACATTGATGCGACCCTGGAAGACGCCGCGCGCCCTGCCGGTCACGATATTGCGCACGACCTCGGTCGAATTTGTATGCGGCGCAATGTGATCGAGCGTCATGGTGATGTCGCAATGCGTGTCGCCGGCAAGCAGATTGACGCCGCGCAGCGTGAAGGCGCCGCCCTCGCCTTTCGCGGCGACGCGGATCTCCTGGCGCACCAGCTTGCCGCCGGCGTTCATGACGAACAGCGTGAGCCTCGCGTTCTTGCCGAGTTCGGCGTTGAACTGGCCGAGATGGGTTGCGCCCTCCGGCTGCTGCTGGACGATCAGCCAGGTGACCTCGGCGTCATCACCGAGAAGCAGGTGGCTGACGGAACTGACGAGCGCCGCGCCGTTCCCGGTCTGCCGCTCGACGACGAGCGCCTTGGCGCCGGCGCCGACCCTGACGGGCAGCCGGATATGAGACTGCCCGCCATCGTGGATGTTCTGCAGCTCAATCGGCTTTCCGATTGCGGCGCCGGGTTCGATATCGAGGAAGAAGCCGTCGGCAACGAAGGCGGCGTTGATCGCGCCGATCGCATCGTCAGTGCCGCGCAGTTCGAGCGCCGGGGCAAAGCTGCCGTCCTGCAGCATCTCTTCGAGCCGGCGCACGGAAGCGCTTTCGATCGACGGCGCACGCTTGACGGACACGCCATCGAGCACAGGCAGCACCGACGAGCCATCGATCAGCGCGTCGAGCGGCCTGGCGTCGCGCGTGCCGTCGAAGGCGGGAACCGCCGTCAGCAAGCGCCGCAGGTCGGTATAGTGCCAGGCTTCCAGGCGCCGTGTCGGCAGCCCCGTCTTCACCGCCTCGATGGCATTGTCGCGTTTCACGGCCGTCGCGGCGTCGCCCGGCAGGTGCGACAGCCGCTCGCCGAACGCCTCGATCAGCGCCGTTTCAGCAGGTGCGCGCGGCGGCTTGATCTGCATGTTCATGACGACCACCTACGCGGCCTCGCCGAGAAGGCCGGCATAGCCATTCTCCTCGAGCTCGAGGGCCAGCTTCCTGTCGCCCGACTTCACGACGCGGCCCTTGTAGAGCACGTGCACATGATCGGGCACGATGTACTCAAGGAGGCGCTGGTAGTGCGTGATCACGACGATCGCGCGGTCCGGTGCGCGCAGCGCGTTGACGCCGTCAGCGACTATCTTGAGCGCATCGATGTCGAGACCGGAATCGGTCTCGTCCAGCACGCAGAGCTTCGGCTCGAGCAACTTCATCTGCAGGATCTCGGCACGCTTCTTCTCGCCGCCCGAGAAGCCGACATTGAGCGGCCGCTTCAGCATGCCCATGTCCATGTCGAGCTCGCCGGCCGCCTGCTTCACCTTCTTGAGCAGGTCCGGGATTTTCAGCTCGGGCTCGCCGCGCGCCTTGCGCTGCGCGTTGATGGCCACCTTGAGGAATTCCATGGTCGGCACGCCCGGAATCTCCAGCGGATACTGGAAGGCAAGGAAGATACCCGCGGTGGCGCGTTCGGCCGGGTCCATCTCGAGGATCGAGTGGCCGTTGTAGAGGATGTCGCCGTCGGTGACCTCGTAGTCGTCGCGGCCAGCAAGAATGTAGGACAGCGTCGATTTGCCCGAGCCGTTCGGGCCCATGATGGCGGCAACCTCGCCGGCCTTCACGGTGAGGTCCAACCCGCGGATGATCTCGACGCCGCTCTCGGCGATGCGGGCATGAAGGTTCCTGATTTCAAGCATTCTTGTTGTCTTTCACGTAATCGTTGTATGTGAGCGAATAGTCGGTGTGCTTGCGCGCCGTGTCGATGAAGCGCCAGGCCGAAAGGACGACGCCGATGACGAACACGACGCCCCACAACCACGTCGGGCCGACGGCTGCCAGGATCACCGCCAGCACCGCCGACGCTGCCAGGCCGCCAACGAAGAACCAGACGGCCCGCCAGCCTTCCGGCCTGACCGGATAAGCACCCGAACCGCCATTCGAGCGAACGAACCAGATGTTGGCAGGCAGCTCCCTCGTCATCGACCAAACCTCCCTAGCCACGCGCCCGCCCGACGGACGCCAAGCTGTAGCGCCCGGAGAAATCGCCATGCGCGCGCACGGCAGCAATGAACCACCAGGCCGAGGCGGCAGCGCCGACGGCGAACAAGCCCAACCCGAGACGCTCATCGAGGATCACAGCGCAAACCAGTCCAGCGACGAAGCACACTCCCAGCATAATGGCGAAGCGGAAAACCAGGTGCCAAGCCTTGGGATGCACCGGATAATATCCTCGGCTGCTGTCGCGGATGAACCAGATATGCTCGGGGAGTTCGTTCGTCATCCTTGGCCCCTAGCCGACACTTCCTTCCAGCGAGATGCCGATCAGCTTCTGCGCCTCGACGGCGAACTCCATCGGCAGTTCCTGGATGACCTCCTTGACGAAGCCGTTGACGATCAGCGCGATCGCCTCCTCCTCGGGGATGCCGCGCTGCATGACGTAGAACTTCTGGTCCTCGGAGATCTTCGAGGTGGTCGCTTCGTGCTCGAACTTCGCTGTCGCGTTCTTGGCCTCGATATAGGGCACGGTGTGCGCGCCGCAGTTGTTGCCGATCAGCAACGAGTCGCAGTTGGTGAAGTTGCGCGCGTTCGCGGCCTTGCGGTGCGCCGAGACCTGGCCGCGATAGGTGTTCTGGCTGAAACCAGCCGCGATGCCCTTGGAGATGATGCGGCTCGACGTGTTCTTGCCGAGATGCAGCATCTTGGTGCCGCTGTCTACCTGCTGATAGCCGTTCGAGACGGCGATCGAATAGAACTCGCCACGCGAATCGTCGCCGCGCAGGATGCAGGACGGATACTTCCAGGTGATTGCCGAGCCCGTCTCGACCTGCGTCCAGGAAATCTTCGAACGGTCGCCGCGGCAGTCGCCGCGCTTGGTCACGAAGTTATAGACGCCGCCCTTGCCCTGGGCGTCGCCCGGATACCAGTTCTGCACGGTCGAATATTTGATCTCGGCATCGTCCAGCGCGATCAGTTCGACGACCGCCGCGTGCAACTGGTTCTCGTCGCGCTGCGGCGCCGTGCAGCCCTCGAGATAGGAGACGTAGGCGCCCTCCTCCGCGATGATCAGCGTGCGCTCAAACTGGCCGGTATTCTTCTCGTTGATGCGGAAATAGGTCGACAACTCCATCGGGCAGCGCACGCCCTTCGGCACGAACACGAACGAGCCGTCGGTGAAGACCGCCGAATTCAGCGTCGCATAGAAATTGTCGGTGATTGGCACGACCGAGCCGAGATATTTCTTGACCAACTCGGGATGCTCGCGGATCGCCTCGGAAATCGAACAGAAGATTACGCCGGCAGCAGCCAGCTCCTTCTTGAAGGTGGTAACGACCGAGACGGAATCGAACACCGCGTCCACCGCGACGCGGCCCGATTTGTAGACGTTGTCGTTCGCCTCCTCGCCAGCGCCGTTCTGTTTCTTTACGCCGGCCAGGATTTCCTGCTCCTTCAGTGGAATGCCGAGCTTCTCGTAAACCTTCAGGATTTCCGGATCGACCTCGTCAAGCGACTTCGGGCCACTCGTTCCCTTGGGGGCGGCATAGTAATGGATGTCCTGGAAATCGATCTTGGGGTAGGACACGCGCGCCCAGGTCGGCTCATCGAGGGTGAGCCAACGGCGGAAGGCCTCGAGCCGCCATTCGAGCATCCATTCGGGCTCGTTCTTCTTGGCCGAGATCAGGCGGATGATGTCTTCGTTAAGGCCTTTCGGAGCCTTGTCCGTTTCGATCGAGGTTTCGAAACCATATTTGTACTGGTCCACGTCGATCTTGCGGACCTGCTCGATCGTCTCCTGCACAGCAGGCATCAGCGTTCTCCATCCTCGCCGGGGTCAAGGCCCGGCAGTCTTCAAACTATGGCACCGTAGCGGCGTGGCCCTCATATAGGACGCCTTTACCGCGACTTCACCGGTTGCGCCGCCCAATGCGGCACGAATTCGCACCTATCTCGCGGCCTTTTGGCCACCTGAGCCGCTCAAGCGGCCTTCACCCTTCGCTCGTGGCGAGCAACGATCGCAGTCAGCGCCTCGGCAAACATGTCGATATCCGCATCGTCCGTCGAATGGCCGATCGAGACGCGTAGCGCGCCAGCGTCGTCGCCAAATCCCATCGCCTTCAGCACCTGGCTTGGTCCGACCTTGCCTGACGAGCAGGCCGAGCCGGCCGACAGCGCCACGCCGGCGAGATCGAAGGCGATCTGCGCCGTCTCGGCCTTGATGCCGGCAAGAGCGAAGAAAGTCGTGTTGGGCAGCCGCTCGGCATCCTTGCCGAAGATCGTCGCGCCCGGAGCGAGACGCTGGATCATCGCTTCGACCCGGTCGCGCCGCGCCCGGACTACATCGATCTCACCCAGCCTGTTCGCCGCTTCGACAGCAGCCGCACCAAAACCAGCGATCGCTGCGACATTCTCGGTTCCGGCGCGATGGCCCTTTTCCTGGCCGCCGCCGCGAACCAGCGGAGCCGGCATCATCAGGTCCGATTTCGCGACGATCGCACCTGCACCCGGCGGCCCGCCGAGCTTGTGCGACGACAAGATGAGATAGTCGCCACAGTCATTCGAGATGTCGAGAGGAATGCGCCCGGCAGCCTGCACCGCGTCGACGACAAGGACGCCGCCGGCAGCGGCCACAAGCCTGGCGATCTCTGCAATCGGCTGGACGACGCCGGTCTCGTTGTTAGCTGCATGAATCGCGATCAGCGGCAGACCGATCGACTTGTCATGACGTCCGAGCAGCGCGCCGAATATCTCGAGGTCCAGCGCACCGTCAGGCCTGACTGGCAAAGTCTCGACATTCTCTTTCGCAAAGCGGCCGCCCAAAAGTAGACATGGGTGATCCGACGCGGCGACGTAAAGTCGTGACATCCGCAGCGCGCCGCGACCCATTTGCCAGTCCGGAGTGAGCAGGGTCGTGGCGGCCTCGGTTGCGCCCGACGTAAAGACGACGTGATCGGGTTTCGCGCCTGCGAGCGCGGCGACGGAACGCCTCGCCTCTTCGATAACACCGCGCGCGGCGCGCCCTTCATTGTGCGCGGAGGACGGGTTGGCTTGAATCTCGAGCGCGGCAAGCATGGCCGTATGCGCCACTGGCACGAGCGGCGCGCTTGCATTGTGGTCGAGATAGGCTCGTTTTCCGGCCATTATCCGCCGATTCCGATTCTTGGTTCAGGCTGCGGGCTCGGTCGCTTTATTTCCTTGAATTTCCAAGGTCAGGCGTCCTATTTACCCGTTTTACCAACTGGGCGGAGCAGCACCGCCCAGTTTTGAACAATTCTAAACTAGCTTCTAGGGAGCCGCTCGCGCCTCGTCAAGGCCGCAGGGTGGGCCTTCCTGACATCCGTCGCGGGAGCTGGCAAGGTGCGGGAGTAAATAATGCCCGAGGTAATCTTTGCAGGGCCGGCTGGGCGCTTAGAAGGGCGATACCAGCCGTCAAAACAGAAGAACGCGCCGATCGCAATTGTCCTTCATCCACACCCGCAATTCGGCGGGACGATGAACAACAAGATCGTCTACGACCTGTTCTACATGTTCCAGAAGCGCGATTTCACGACGGTGCGCTTCAATTTTCGCGGTATCGGCCGCAGCCAGGGCGAATTCGACCACGGCACCGGCGAGCTCTCCGACGCGGCGGCGGCTCTTGATTGGGTGCAGTCGCTGCATCCAGATTCGAAAAGCTGCTGGGTCGCCGGCTATTCCTTCGGCGCCTGGATAGGCATGCAGCTTCTGATGCGCCGCCCGGAGATCGAAGGCTTCATCTCGATCGCCCCGCAGCCCAATATCTACGACTTCTCGTTTCTCGCCCCTTGCCCGTCTTCAGGCCTGATCATCCACGGCGACGCCGACAAGGTGGCGCCCCCCAAGGACGTGCAGACTCTCGTCGACAAGCTGCACACGCAGAAGGGCATTACCATCACGCAGAAGACGCTGAAAGGCGCCAACCATTTCTTCACCGGGGCCGAGGATGCGCTGCTTGCCGACTGCGCCGACTATCTCGACCGCCGTCTCGCCGGCGAGCTAGCCGATCCACGGCCCAAGCGGCTTCGCTAGTCTCAACCGCTGCTGATATGGCCGGAAGCAAGGGCGCCGCAACCGAACGGGGCCCCATGATCGTTCGTTACTTCGCTTTCAGAAAATCCCTACTTCCAACAACACGAATTCGTTGTGGCCCGTTCCAACAACACGAATTCGTTGTCGCCCGCCTTGTCGATCGCACGACCGCCGAGAACGGCAGATTGTTGTCGTTGTCGACGATAATTTGGGCGCGACGCTTCGGTGAACGTCCATGAAGCCCACAAGCGGGCAATCGCTTAGAAACCGGCGCCATTTCGACGTCCAGCTGAAGTTTAGCCGGGATCATTACTCGACAGTTGACTTGCTACGTGTCACTTTTCCTGCGCAGCGAATCGCTGCGGTTGAAAAGGGGAAACCCGGTGAGCAAATTCGAAGTCTTCAGGGGCAAGAACGGCGAGACCCGATTCCGCTATCGTGCGAGTAATGGCGAAATCATGTTCACCTCTGAAGGTTACAAGGCCAAAGCCTCGGCGACCAAGGCTATTGAATCGCTGAAGAAGAATATTGCTGCCGCCCTCATTGAGGAGATCGAAGAAGTGGCGAAGAAAGTTCAGGCAAAAGCGGCGGCACCTGTGAAAGCCGCCGCTAAGAAGACGACTGCAAAGGCACCTGCGAAGGCAGCGGCAACCAAAGCCCCGGCGGCCAAGACTGCGCCGAAAGCTCCCGCCAAGGGACCGGCAAAGGCTGTTGCCGCCAAGGCCCCGGCAAAGGCCGCCGCGGCTAAAGCGCCTGCAAAGGCGCCTGCGAAGGCGAAGGCTCCAGTCAAGGCTGCTGCCGCCAAAGCTCCGGCAAAGACTGCTAAGGCTCCGGCAAAGGCTGCCCCCGCAAAAACGGCCGCAAAGAAGAAGTCTTGATCCGTTGAGGCGCGACCGCGCCACAACATCAGGATCTCGACAATACCCCTCCGCTGATCGGCCTGCGGCATCCCGTTGTTGTGGGATAGGTGAGTGGCAGGCCCTTCAGCGAGCGCACGGCGAGGTAGGCCCAAGCTTCCGCTTCGATGAAGTCGCCGCGCAGGTCGACGTCTTCGGCCATCAATACATGTGCATCCGCCCTTGCAGCCCCCTTCTTCAGGTCGGCAATGATATGCGGGTTCTTACGGCCGCCGCCTGAGACGATCCAGAGTTTCGGCTGCAGCGGTAGATGCTCGACCGATTTTAGGATCGCTTCTGCCGAAACCGCGGCGAGCGTGCGTGCCCCGTCGGCAAGTTCCAGACCTTCCGCCGCGGCCAGCGTGAAGTCGTTGCGGTCGAGTGATTTCGGTCCGGCTTTTTCGAAGAACGGATTCTTGAGGTAGCGCTCGACCACTGCGCGCACGATGCCGCCTTCGCTGGCGATCGCGCCGTCCGCATCGAAGGGCACGCCGCCCTCGCGCATCACCCACTGATCGATCAGCGCATTCCCCGGACCCGTGTCGAAGGCAATCGGATCGCCATCGCCGACATAGGTGAGGTTGGAGATGCCGCCGATGTTGACGAAGACGACCGGGCTCACCTGCGCATGGGGCTTCGGTAGCGATCGCGCGAGCGCCGCGTGGTAGGCAGGCACCAGCGGCGCGCCCTGCCCGCCCTCCTTCATGTCGTTCGCGCGCATATCGTGAACGACCGGAATGCCCGTTGCCTTCGCCAGCCGCTCGCCGTCGCCTAGCTGAACCGTGACTCTGGCCTGCGGCCGATGCAGGACCGTCTGACCGTGGAAGCCGATGAGCTGCGCGTCTCGCCAACCCTCGGGCGCCGCATCGATCAGTGAGCGCACGGCCTCGGCGTGATGCTGCGTAATCGCCTGCTCCAACTCGGCAAGGTCTCCCGGTCGCTCCTCGCGACGGACGATCCGCTTTGCCGTTTCGAGACCATCTTCGATCCGCCGGCGGAAGGCGGACGAATAGGCGATGAAAGCGGCCGGGCCGAATTCGATGCGGTTCTCACCGTCGGTCCTCAGCATGGCGACGTCGATGCCGTCCATGGACGTGCCGCTCATCAGGCCGATCGCCGTGACCATCGCTCAATCCTTGTGATTCCGGTGCGCGGGATGCTAAAGGCCGGCGTCGCCGTTTGCCAAGGCAGCCGGCGTTCTTCCGGGAAAGTTGAAAAATGTCCGCCTTCAAATCCGATTTCCTGCGCGTGCTCGACGAGCGCGGCTTCATCCACCAGATCTCCGATCCGGAGGGGCTGGATGCCGCCGCGGCCAAGGGAACCATCACCGGGTATGTCGGCTATGATGCGACCGCGACCAGCCTGCACATCGGCAATCTGATTTCGGCCACCATTCTCTATTGGCTGCAGGAGACCGGGCATCGGCCGATCACGCTGATGGGCGGCGGCACCTCGATGATCGGCGATCCGTCCTTCCGCGACGAGCAGCGCAAGCTGCTCACGCCGGAGGCGATCGACACCAACATCGAAGGCATCAAGAAAATCTTCGGCCGCATCCTGCGCTACGGCGATCGCCCAACCGACGCGATCATGATCAACAATGCCGAGTGGCTGCTCAAGCTCAACTATGTCGAGTTCCTGCGCGAGGTCGGCCGGCATTTCTCGGTCAACCGCATGCTCACCTTCGACAGCGTGAAGCTGAGGCTCGACCGCGAGCAGTCGCTGTCCTTCCTCGAATTCAATTACATGATCCTGCAAGCCTACGACTTCGTCGAGTTGAGCAAACGCTATGGCTGCGTCCTGCAGATGGGCGGCTCCGACCAATGGGGCAACATCGTCAACGGTATCGATCTCGGGCATCGCATGGATACCCCGCAGCTCTTCGCGCTGACGACGCCTCTGCTCACCACGTCTTCGGGCTCCAAGATGGGCAAGTCGGCGAGTGGCGCCGTCTGGCTCAACGCCGAGAATTTCTCGCCCTATGACTTCTGGCAATACTGGCGCAATACTGAGGACGCCGATGTCGAGCGCTTCCTGAAGATATTTACCCGCTTGCCGCTCGATGAGATCGCGCGGCTCGCAGCGCTCGGCGGCTCGGAGATCAACGAGGCCAAGAAGGTGCTGGCGACCGAAGCCACCGCGATCGTGCATGGGCGCGAAGCAGCCGAGGCGGCGGCGGAGACGGCGCGCAAGACCTTCGAGGAAGGCGAGCTCGCCGAGAGCCTGCCGACGGTCGAAGTGCCGAGGGCATCAGTCGAAGCCGGCCAGGGGCTGCTGTCGCTGCTCGTTGTAGCGGGCCTCGCCACGTCCAACGGCGAAGCGCGACGGCACGTGCAGGGCGGCGCCGTGCGCCTCAACGACGAGCCGCTGAAGGACGACAGGCGCGTGGTGAACCTCTCCGACGTCGGACCAGAAGGCGTAATCAAGCTGTCGCTCGGAAAAAAGAAGCACGTGCTCGTCCGGCCAGCCTGACGCCGAAACCTATCTGAACTCGAAGATCGAGCGGAATAGTCCGGGCGCGATCACGGACAGCGGGTTGATCTGTAAATTCGGCTTGTCGGCGTCGCCGGTGAGCTTGAACGTCACGCCGATCAGCCCGCGGTCGCGGCCGTTGCCGAGGATCATGCCGACCACCGGCAACTCGCCGAAGATGCGGTTGATGCCATAGGCGGGCATGAAGGTGCCGGTCATGTCCATGTTGCCGGCCTTGTCGTAGAGCGTGCCCTGGAAGGTCGAGCCGATTGTCGTCCCGCGCAGTACGCCGTTCTTCAGCTCCACCCACCCGTCCCCCTTCAGGATCGTCGCGAAGGCACGCTCGAAGGTGACGCGCGACGTGTCGATCTCGCGCTTGACTGCATCGTTGAGGCTGCGGCCGTCGCCAGCCGGCGCGCTCGACACCAGCGAGCGCAGCTTGGGCTCGTCGACGATCTGGAAATTCGACGCGTCGACCTGACCCGTCAGCGTTCCGCTGGCGGGCCCCGACAACGCAAATTTAATGCTGCCGCCGGCCATGTGCTCGTAGATGTCGAGGAAGCGCAGCACTGCGCCGGCGTCACCCGACCGCATCTCCACCGAGCGCACGCCGTCTTGTGTTTGTCCCTGCATGGAGACGGCGGAACCAGATCCGGTCGTGCCTGAGAAATCGGCGGCGGTAACCGTCGAACCCTTGCCACTGTAGCTTAGCGTGACGTTGGAGAGTGTCTCGTCATGGAAGCCGCTCAGCCTGCCGATCTTGGCGGTGAGCGAGATAGGCCGCGCATCATCCGAACTGTCGCTGTCCATGTGCTCGTCTTTCAGCAGCTTGATGATTGAGCGCATGTCGAGCGCATCGCCGGCGATGCTGATGTCAAATCCCTTACCGTCGCGTTCGATCGTCACGCGCATATTGTCGCCGCGGTTGAGCTGGACCGAATTGAGCCTAGCGCCGGCAAGCGCACCGTTCTTGAGCGTGATGTCACCGCTGATTCCGAATGACTTGCCAGACAGTTCGAAGTCGCTGAGCTTGGTCGCGCTGTCCGTCTGGACCAGCGTGAAAGCCACGTCGGCCGCTACGCCGGCACCCTTGCTCCAGCCCACCCAGGGAATATCGAGCTTGGCGTCGGTGAGATCGGCCTTGACCTGGCGGCTGCCATCTGCCCCCGATGCGAAAGACACCTTGATCGGCCCCTGTACGAGGTCGCCGATCCCCGGCGCCATCTCCTCGCGCGCCTGGTCGTCAAGGACGATCGAAATATCGCGGCTTGGTTTTGGTCCGGCCTGAACGAACGGCTCGACCATGTCGATCTCGGCCGGAGCACCGTTGATCAACGCCTTGGCCGTGATGACCGCCTTCTCCCGATCCAGAGCGATGTTGCCGTTCGCATCGCTGATGGTCTGGTCCTCGATCGGCTTCGCCAGCGCCAGATCCTTGTAGTCGAGCCAGACGTGCCAGATCAGGCCTTTTGTGTCGATGTTTCCGGACAGCGGTATCTGCGTGCTGATGTGACCGGACGCCGTGCCGGAAAAGTCGTCATGCGTCATGCCCGTGCGGCTCAGCCCATCGATCGGCTCGTATGACGCGAGTTCCGCCACAGACGCAGCATCCCCGGCGATGTCGATTTCCAGCTGGCCGATGACAGGTTCTTTGTTCGCTTTGAGCACCTTGAAGGTCCCGTTCGTTGCCGAGACGGCCTTGCCGTCCGGCAGATAGACCGCCCCGGAGCCGAGCGCCACGTCGACGTCGTTGCCGCGAAAATCGACCGCGCCGATCGCATCGCGCATGGGGGGAATCGTGTCGACGATGTCGAAGCGGGCGCCGGAAATCTCGACATGGCCGGACACCTCCTCATGAGACAGGGGGATGCCATTGCCGAGACGGCCAGGCGGCACGCGGAACTTGACGCTGCCATTGGTGACGCGCCCGCCGAACAGATTGTTCATTGCCCAATGGCGCGCCTTGTCGGCAGCGGTGAACGGCCAGAGCTGCTTGAAATGGCTCATCGACAATTCCGGCACGGTCACCGCCAGATCTATGCCGGGCGCTTTGCCGGGGACAAGGTCGACCACTGCGCGGCCGAAAATCTCTCCGCTGCTGGTGCGCAGATGCATATTGGGCAAAGCGAGGCGGCCGGCGGTCGGATCGAAGGTGCCGGCAAGCATCGCGGAGAAGTCCAGCGCAGGCTCGGTCGAGCCGGCCGGAGCGGAGATCGAGTTGTCGCTCGCCAGTTCGAAACGGTAGGCTGGGGGTTCTCCGCCGGCGACCGGCCGTGGTCCGACCGGGCCGTAGAGGATGTAGTTCGAGCGGCCCTGCCGGATCGCCAGCCTCTCGACCCGCATCTTGTTCTCGCCGGTCGTGATCGACGCGGTCAGATCGACCTCGCCTTCCAGGTATTTCTTGCGATCGATCGCGAAGGTCGACCTGCCGAGCGAGCCGGAAAAGGTAAGTTTCGACGGCGTGCCGGCGCTGCCCTCCTCGCCATCTATCGTGAGTTCGACTGCGCCGAGCATGTCACCTACCGGAGCAGTTGTCTCGCCGGCGGAGACGTTCGCCGAACCGGTATCGGCGGCATCGTCTGGCGGGCCATCGATGCTGGCTGTGAGCTTAAGTGCGGCGACTCGCTTGGTTTGCGGGTCACGGGTCGCACTGCCGTCGATCGTGACGACGCGGTCATTCACGACGAGCTCCGCGGAAAACTGCATCTGGCTGTCGCTAATTTGCGCCAGCACGGCGCTGTCGACGGTGAAACTGTCGACCGCAGAGTTCGGTCCGACCACCATCTCGACGTTGTCGAGTTCGATCGAGCGCGTCGATCCAACGCCGAGGGCGTCGTAGAGCCGATGAACCGCGTCGAACAGCGCCGGCGCAATGAGATCCGGATCGATCAGACCCTCGGTGTTTCTTACCGCCTCCGACCAGTCTGAAGCCTCGCCGGAGTCGAGCACGGCCGTGAAAATACGCGCATCGGTGACACGAGCGCTACCGAGTTGGACGCTGCCGGAGAGCAGCGGAATGGCGCGCACGCCGAAATCGATGGCACTGGCCTGCAGCAGCGGAGCGCCGCCCTGCCTCACCTTCAGGCTGACATCGGGGATGCTGATCGCCAGGAACTGCGATCGGTCGACCGCAATCCGCGCCGGACCGAAGGCAGCATCGACATCCATGCCGGAAAGGTTTCTGATGGCCGCTTCCGCCTCATTGCCGAGCTTGTCAGCGCCGATGCCGGTGGTCGCAAACATGTATGCAACGACGCCGAGGATCAGGGCCGCCGAGGTGAGCAGCGTCGCAATGGTCGCACAGGTGCGCAGAACCTTGCGTCCCATCTTGCCGGGCCGCATCAGATGATCCTGGCCCTCGGCGGACGGAAAGCCGCCCAGCTCGCTTATCTCGTGGCGCCGGAACCGGATCTTCTCGTGTTTTGGCAGTGTTTGATGCAACGTCTGTCCGTCTTCGGGCGCGCTGTCACTACAGCAATCGTATGCTCTTCTATGGACGAATCCTCGCCCGCACTATATCCCCCGCATCTTCGCATTGCTGCAAACAAGGGCGCGGATATGACCGAACTTGCGGTGGGACAAAAGGCCCCGGATTTCGAGTTGCCGCGCGACGGCGGCGGCGCGCTGAGGCTCTCCGATTTTGCCGGCAAGCCAGTGGTTCTTTATTTCTACCCGCAGGACGACACCGAGACCTGCACCGCTGAAGCGATCGACTTTTCCGCGCTGAAGCCGGAATTCGCCAAGCTGGGCACGGTCGTGATAGGCGTTTCCCCCGACAGCATCAAGCGGCACGACAAGTTCAAGAAGAAATACAGTCTGGCGCTGGATCTGGCCGCCGACGAGGAATTGAATACCCTCAAGACTTATGGGGTGTGGGCTGAAAAGACGCTCTTCGGCCGCACCTACATGGGCGTCGTGCGGACGACTTTCCTGATCGGGCCCGACGGCCGCATCGCCCGCATCTGGGAAAGGGTGCGGGTACGCGGCCATGCCAAGCAAGTGCTCGCAGCCGTCGAGGCGCTGTAGCGCGGTCGGGCTCGTCCGATATTTCGCTTCCATGCAACCATAGCGTTAAAATCGAGCCAGCGCTTTATCCGGCGGAAAAGCTTTATTAACCCTAACAATGTGTAATCGGGCTCTCGGTCACTGTGGCATGGAAGTACACGTCCGTGAGAGCATCTGGTCGTTCACCGGTTTTCGGCAGGCGCAAGGAGCCCCACACAGTCATCATCGCCCGCGGTGACGATATCCGCCACTTCACCATCAGGCCCTGGCTTGCTGCGCTCTGCGGCTCGGCCTTCTTCGCGATGGCCATCGGCTACCTGCTGGCGACGTCCTACCTCGTGCTGCGCGACGACCTGATCGGCGCCAATCTGGCGCGCCAGGCACGCATGCAACAGGCCTACGAAGACCGCATCTCGGCGTTGAGGGCTCAGGTCGACCGCATCACGAGCCGGCAGTTGCTGGATCAGCAGCTCATGGAGGAAAAGGTCACCGAGCTTCTCGATCGCCAGACCCAGCTTTCCGCCCGCCACGGCCGATTGGATTCGGTCCTCGACCGTGCTGCGACCGAGCTTCCGGCGACCGCGCCGGCACCGGGGGAAAAACCCGACCTGCGCGCAAGCGCGTTCGCTCCGTTCGAGATGGCGAGCGCGGCATCCTTCTCGCTCTGGTCGACGCGCAACGAACTCGCAGCCGACGATTCCGCCGCCGATCATGCGGACAAGCTCTTCGTCGCAATCAACCAGTCGCTACGCAGCATCGAGAAGGAACAGATGGAGCGGGTCACGAAACTCGCGGCCAACGCTTACGACACAGCCGACAAGATCGCCGACGCGCTCGAAGCGGCCGGCCTGCCGATCGACAGCGAATACGGCAAGGAGGATGTCGGCGGCCCGCTGATCGCCGTCAATGCCGCGACCGCTTTCGACACCAAGGTCAAGGAGCTCGACGAGGCGCTCAACCAGCTCGATGCGCTTAAGAAGGAAGCGCGCGCCTATCCCATCGCAAACCCGGCGCCGGGCGAGCCGGTCACCAGCGGTTTCGGCGTCCGCAAGGACCCGCTGCTCGGTTCGCTGGCGCTGCATTCCGGCATCGATTTCCGCTCACCGGTGGGCTCACCGGCGCGAGTCACTGCGCCGGGCGTCGTGGTCAAGGCCGGATGGAACGGCGGTTATGGCCGCATGGTCGAGGTCGATCACGGCAACGGTTTCTCGACACGCTACGGGCATTTGAGCCGCATTGCCGTCAAGGTTGGCGATCGCCTTGTCCGCGGTGACGTCGTCGGCGAGACCGGCAGCAGCGGCCGTTCGACCGGCCCGCACCTCCATTATGAGGTGCGCCGCAACGGCGATGCGATCGATCCGCTGCGCTTCCTGCGGGCCGGCATGAAGCTCGGCAAGCTGCTCTAAGCAGGCGCCGGGCAAGCTGCCGCCGCCCTGCCTCACTTCAGGAGCCGAGGCCGTCCTTCGCCAGTCACGCTGTGCGTCTGTTCGAGAAAAGGCCTAATCTCGATGCCGCCCATCTCAGCCATGGGGCTGCGTCTGGCCAGTTGGATCGCTTCGGCCAGATCGCGCGCCTCGATGAGGAAGAAGCCGCCGAGGTGCTCCTTGGTCTCCGCGAACGGCCCATCGGTGCTGGACATCTTGCCATCGCGGACGCGAATGGTGACTGCTCGTTCCGGGGGCTGGAGCGGCTGCGCCAAGATGAGGTGACCGCTATCTCTGAGATCGTGGTCGAACTCGACCGAACCATCGATCATTTTGGTCTCTTGTTCTTTCGACAGTGCGCCAATGATGCTGTCGTCGACATAAACCAAGCAGGCGTACTTCATCGCGATCTCCCCTTCGTTCGAATGCAACGATAGTCGCTCGTACGACTTGTGAATCGACAGCCCCGCGGAAATTTTCGAAGTTGACGGGGCGCGGTGAGCCGCGGATCGCCGCAGGCGCGGCGACTGCCTGTCGACGGTACTGCTAGTCGATGTCGGCGATCTGCTGCGTCGCCGCGCCTTCGATGCGTTGCGAGAGCGAGGCTTCCATGAACTCGTCGAGGTCACCGTCGAGCACGTCGGACGGGCTGGTGCTTTCGACACCGGTGCGCAGGTCCTTCACGAGCTGATAGGGCTGCAGCACGTAGGATCGGATTTGATGACCCCAGCCTATCTCGGTCTTGGTGGCCTCGGTCGCATTGGCTTCCGCCTCGCGTTTCTTCAGCTCCTCCTCGTAGAGCCGGGAGCGCAGCATTTCCCAGGCCTTGGCGCGGTTCTTGTGCTGTGAGCGCTCGGCCTGGCAGGCAACGGCAATGCCGGTCGGGATATGGGTGATGCGCACCGCCGAATCTGTGGTGTTGACGTGCTGGCCACCGGCGCCCGACGAACGATACGTGTCGATGCGGACATCCGATTCGGAAATGTCGATGACGATCGAATCGTCGATTACCGGATAGACCCATACGCTCGCGAAGGAAGTGTGACGGCGCGCATTGCTGTCGTAGGGCGAGATGCGTACCAGCCGGTGCACGCCCGATTCGGTCTTCAGCCAGCCATAGGCGTTGTGGCCCTTGATCAGCACCGTTGCCGATTTGACGCCCGCCTCTTCACCGTCGTGGATCTCCAGCACCTCGACCTTGAAACGACGTCGCTCCGCCCAGCGCGTGTACATGCGCAGCAGCATCGAGGCCCAGTCCTGGCTCTCCGTGCCGCCCGCGCCTGCATGGATTTCGAGATATGTATCGTTGGCGTCGGCTTCGCCCGACAGCATCGTCTCGACCTGTCGAGCCTTGATCTCGCCCGACAGTGAGCGAATCGCGGCTTCGGCCTCGGCAACAACGCTCTCGTCGCCTTCCTCCTCGCCGAGTTCGATCAGCCCGACATTGTCTTCGAGGGCCCGGGTCAGGCCCTGGATGAAGCGTATGCCATCATCGAGGCCCTGGCGCTCGCGCATCAGCTTCTGCGCTTCGGCCGGGTCGTTCCAGAGGGCGGAATCCTCCGCCCGCATGTTCAGGTAGTCTAAACGCTTTACCGCCTGATCCCAGTCAAAGATGCCTCCTCAGCAGGCTTATCGCCTGCTTGATCTCGTCGACGAGGGTCTCGATTTCGGCACGCATCTTGTGGATTCAATTCCTGTTGTCGTTTCCGGCCCGAAGGCGGCGGACCATAGGTAGGTGGCATGCGCCTGTAAAGCAAAAATGGGCGAATGCGAAAGCGCCTGCTCGAGAGATTTCGGATCGCTGATTTTCGGCTTATCCTGTTGCTGCCTCTTCCAGATTGCACGGCCCGTCTGAACCGAAACATACAATCAGGTCGGTTGATTTCAAAAAGCAAAGCGACCGCGCATGGCGGTCGCTGGATGAATGAAAAAACAAAAAGACGAGACAGGGCACCAGCTCAATACAGGCCACCGGCGCCTTGCGAGATCGCACGGTTGGCCTGCGGCGAAATGGCCTCGCCCCGCTCGCCAGCGCCGATGTCGTCCATGCCGATCACCCAATAGCTGTCGGCAGGGCCGGTACCTGGCTTGAAGGCTTCCATGATGGTCCCGGCCTCGCCCTCATTGGCGCGCATGCCGGTCTTGCGGTTGATGGCGATCAGCTTCATGCCCTCCGGCATGCGAAAATCGACGACCGGCGTGCCTTCCAGCGCTTCCTTCATGAACTCCTTGAAGATCGGCGCCGCAAGTCCGCCGCCGGTGACGCCCTTGCCGAGCGGCTGCGGCTTGTCGTAGCCGATATAGAGACCGGCCGCGAGGTTCGGCGTGAAGCCGATGAACCAGGCATCCTTCTCGTCATTGGTCGTGCCAGTCTTGCCGGCGATCGGCCGGCCGAGCTCGGAGATCGTCACCGCCGTACCGCGCTGCACCACGCCTTCCATCATGGAGGTGATCTGGTAGGCGGTCATCGGATCGAGCACCTGCTCGGCATTGTCGATCAGCTCGGGTTCCGGCTGATCGAGCCAGCCCGTCGCGACGCAGCCTTCGCAGCCACGCTCATCATGCTTGAAGACGGTCTTGCCGTATCGATCCTGAATGCGGTCGATCAGCGACGGCTTGATCTGGCGGCCGCCATTGGCCATCACCGAATAGGCCGAGACCATGCGCATCACGGTCGTCTCGCCGGAGCCGAGCGAATTGGAGATGAACGGCTCCATGTGGTCGTACACGCCGAAGCGTTCGGCATATTCGGCGACCGTCTTCATGCCCATGTCGTTGGCGAGCCGCACGGTCATCATGTTGCGCGAGCGTTCGATGCCGGTGCGCAGCGTCGACGGACCGCCGCCTTTGCCATCGTAGTTCTTCGGCGTCCAGACCTCATTGCCGATCGTGATCGTGATGGGGGCGTCCATCACCACCGAGGCCGGCGTATAGCCATTGTCGAGCGCGGCCGAGTAGACGATCGGCTTGAAGGACGAGCCGGGCTGCCGGTAGGCCTGCGTGGCGCGGTTGAATTCGGATTCCGAATAGGAGAAGCCGCCGACCATGGCAAGCACGCGGCCGGTATGCGGGTCCATGACCACCATGGCGCCGGAAACTTCGGGCGGCTGCCGCAGCATGTAGCCCGAGCCGTCGTCCTTCCTCTGCGTGAAGATCACGTCGCCGGGCTTGAGTACGTCGGCCGCCGATTTGGCCTTGAGCAGCCTGCCGTCCTGCTTGTAACGCATGGCCCAGCTCATGTCCTCGGCTGAGATGGTCGCAGTCTCGCGCTCGGGCGTGACTTTCCCGGCAACGTCACGTTTCGGCTGCAGGCCGACGCTGAGGCCGGATGCAGAGCTTTCCAGCACAACCGCAAGCCGCCATTCTGGCACATCGTCGAGGCCCTTCACAGCGGCAAGCGGTACGCCCCATTCACCCGACGAAATATCGATCATGCCAAAGGGGCCACGATAGCCGCGTAGCGTGTCGAACTTGACCAGGCCATTCTGCAGCGCCTTGCGAGCAATCAGCTGCAGATGCGGGTCGAGTGTCGTGCGCACTGAAAGCCCGCCTTCATAGAGCGCGTTCTCGCCGTAGCGGGCAATGATTTCGCGCCGCACCTCCTCGGTAAAATATTCGCCGGCGAAGAGGTAGGTGCCCTTGCGGCGGGGCTTGACGCCGAGCGGTCCGGCTTTGGCCTTCTCGCCCTCCTCTTTCGTCACGTAGCCATTCTGGACCATCTGGTCGATGACCCAGTTGCGCCGCGTGATCGCGCGTTGTTCGTAGCGGAAGGGATGATAGTTGGACGGAGCCTTCGGCAGAGCTGCCAGATAGGCCGCTTCGGCAACAGTCAACTCGTTCACCGACTTGTCGTAGTAGGTCAGCGCCGCGCCGGCGACGCCGTAAGCGCCCAGGCCGAAATTGATCTCGTTGAGGTATAATTCGAGGATGCGGTCCTTCGAATAGGCCTGCTCTATGCGAAAGGCGAGGACCGCCTCCTTGACCTTGCGCTCCAGGGAGCGCTCGTTGGTCAGCAGGAAGTTCTTCGCGACCTGCTGCGTGATGGTCGAGCCGCCCTGCATCGGCCCGCCCTTAATATAGACGAGTGCCGCGCGGATGACGCCCTCGTAGTCGACGCCCGGATGGTTATAGAAATTTTTGTCCTCGGCCGACAGGAATGCCGCCTTAACGCGGTCCGGCACTGCCTGGATCGGCAAATAGAGGCGGCGCTCGCGTGCGAACTCGCCCATCAGCGAGCCGTCCGAAGCGTGGACGCGCGTGGTTACCGGCGGTTCGTAGCGGGCAAGCACCTCGTAGTCGGGAAGGTCCTTCGTGAGATTGCCGACATAGATGCCAACGGCAGCCGCCACCAGCAGTCCGAGTGCCGTGACAATGCCGAAGAAATAGCCGATGAGACGTATCATGCCCGCTCCAGTCCGGGTACCGGACGTGCGGCACCGACGGCCGCCACCTCGCCTGGGCGAGGCAAATCCGATCCTCTTTCGAAAACTCTTGTCGCGCCGATATGGGCAAAATACGGCAGCGCAAGCCTGCCACTTTCAATAAGCCTCATTAAACCACGGACTGTGGTCGTTTTACAACGACCCGCGCTCGGCTGAAACGGCCAGATCATCCGCCCGTACCGGCCTTGGCCGCGGCGAAGTGGTCGATCGCTGAGGTGATGCGGTCTGCTGCCTTGGCCCGCCAATCCGGATCGCGCAGTTGCGCTTCGTCCTGCTTGTTGGAAAGATAGCCGAGTTCGACGAGCACGGATGGCACGTCCGGAGCCTTGAGCACCTTGAAGCCTGCTGAACGATGCGGGTTGTTGATGAGTGCGATGACCGGCGATAGCTCGCCGACCAGCGAGCGGGCAAAGCGTACCGAATAGGTGTGGGTCTCGCGGCGGATCAGGTCCACAAGTATGTCGGCGACCTCGTGATCCGCCTGCTTCATGTCGATGCCGGCAAGCGCATCGGAGAGGTTTTCGCGATCGGCCGTCGCCTGAGCCTCCGCATCCGAGGCCTTGTCGGAGACCGTATAGACGGTCGCGCCGCGGATCCCCTTGCGTCTGATCGTGTCGGCATGGATCGAGATGAACAGATCCGCCTCGTGCTGTCGTGCGATCCTCACCCGTTCATCCAGCGGCAGGAACACGTCGGTCTCGCGCGTCATGAAGACCTGGTACCTGTCGGCCTCGGCAAGCTTTTTCTTGAGCTCCAGCGCAAATGTCAGCGTGATCGCCTTTTCCACCGTGCCATTGACGCCTTCCGCCCCCCCGTCGATGCCGCCATGCCCAGGATCGATGACCACGGTGAATTGTTTCACCGGCTGCATTCCAGGCTTGCCCAGCCGGTCCCCCTTTCCGGTCGAGGAGGTCGCTCCGGTGGTCTGCGCCTGGTCGGCGAGAGCTTGCTCGAACTTGCGATCGGATGAAGCTGAAATGTCGACAGCGAGACGGAACCCATCACCCTTCTCGTCCGCGATCACATCTACTCTGTCGACCGAAAATGGACCCTTGGCCGTGAGAACCAAGCGCGAGGCGTCTTCGTTCGTGGCGCCATACCGCACGTTGCGGATCAGGCCGCGCGCCTTGAAAGATTTCGGATCAACCAGAAGATTTGTGTTCGGCAGGTCGATGACCAGCCGATGCGGGCCACGCAGAAGGAACAATCTGGGCTCCGGCTCGCGATCGAATTTGAGGACGACACGCATTTGCGTTGCATCCCCGGCCATTTTGAAATCGCTGGCCTTGAGCGGAGTATTAGCCGTCGCCGGCGTGGCGATCGCAACAATGAATAACCATATCAAGGCACGAACATGCCGAGCTGCGGCGCACAATGTCGCCGCTGCAGAGGCAGTTTTGGGTGTTACGGGCGAAGTCGACTGCCGCATCAAAATTGTTCCGACTGAACAAAGGAAACCGACGCGAAGCGGTGAATGACTGGTAGCCGCTTATGGTTAACCAACAATTTCAGTCCGTTCTGGAGCCCCTTGCGCAAAATAGGAGCACCGAAAACGGGGTTGCCATCAAAGCGTGCAAATCATAAAAGCGACTTCGGATCACCGCAATGCCCGGGACGGGCCTTCCACCCGTTCGATCATGCGCAGGCGATGACAAATGTTTGCATCGCAGTACGGGTTAAGGTGGCCCCGATAGATTCTTCAAGGCGCTTCTGGTGACGCGGAAGGCCTTGTGTGAGGAAAAACGGTCGGATCGACGATCCGTGCCGGCTCTTGATGAGCGAAAAGGCTGGCCCGTCAACACGGGCCTTGGTGAAATGGTTCCGTTGGTTTTGCAAATGGCTTCATGCGCTGAATCGGACAGGCCGGAAAGGGGACGCGCCACAGCGGCGGCGGCCGGCCTTACGGTTGCGCTTAGGTTACGGCTGGCGGACGCAAGATGGTCCGGTTCCCGCAGCATGTCGATTCTCGGGCGCGGCACAGATGTCCGCCCGACCCGGCACGCGGGAACCGGGAGGACAATGAATAATGCCGAACAAAATGCTAGTAGACGCCTCCCACCCGGAGGAAACGCGGGTTGTCGTAGTACGCGGTAACCGCATAGAAGAGTTCGATTTCGAATCCCAGGACAAGAAACAGCTCAAAGGAAATATCTATCTGGCGCGCGTTACGCGCGTCGAACCTTCGCTCCAGGCCGCCTTCGTCGAATATGGTGGCAACCGCCACGGCTTCCTGGCGTTCAGCGAAATCCATCCAGACTACTACCAAATCCCGGTCGCGGACCGTCAGGCGTTGCTTCGGGCCGAAGCCGAGGCTGCCGAATCCGAAGACGATGAAGAGAGCGATTCAGACGAGCGCGAAGACCGCAATCGCGGCAGACGGCGCCGCCGCAGTCGTCATCGTGACCGCGAGGAGCGCCGCGCCGAGGGCGATGCTGCCGAGGCCGGTCTGGATGCGGAAGCCTCCGAGACGGAAGTCTCCGACGTCGAATCTGTTGGAGACGGTGACGAGACCTCGCCCCGGGAAAAGGCTCCGGTGCTGGAGGATGAAAAGCTTCACGGGGACGAAGGCGATCAGGCTATAGCGGAATCCGTTCCTGGCCCCAAGGCCGGTGAAGGCTCCGAAGAGCCGACGGTAGCTGAGGCCGAGGTCTCCAGCGAAGCGCAATTCAGCAAAACACATGCCTCGCCGGTCGAGGCTGAGATTGCCTCCGCCGAAGCGACGACTCCGGTTGAAGCGCAAAAGCCTCGAAAAGAGGAAGCGTCACAGGAGGAGGACTCCGCCCAAGACGCCGAAAGCGGACGGCCCATCTCGATTGCCGCCGCGGTCGATGCCGACGTGATTTCCGAACCGGTCGAGGAAGCCGAGTCGGTCAAGGAGGCCGAAGTCGGCGAGGACACCGTCGTCACGGAGAACGAAAGCGGTGGGGTCGTCGAGGAAGTATCCACCGCCCATGCCGATGAGAGCGAGGTGGAATCGGTCGGCGCCGAGGACGCACTCGAGGAAATCCGCAATCGTCGCCGGCCACCCCGTCGCAACTACAAGATCCAGGAAGTCATCAAGCGCCGTCAGATCCTGCTTGTGCAGGTCGTCAAGGAAGAGCGCGGCAACAAAGGCGCAGCGCTCACCACTTATCTATCGCTCGCCGGCCGCTATTCGGTGCTGATGCCGAACACGGCGCGCGGCGGCGGCATCTCCCGCAAGATCACCAACGCCCAGGATCGCAAACGGTTGAAGGAGGTTGTCGCCGACCTCGACGTGCCGCAGGGCATGGGCGTCATCCTGCGCACCGCTGGCGAGAGCCGCACCAAGGCTGAAATCAAGCGCGACTACGAATACCTGATGCGGCTTTGGGAAAACGTCCGCAACCTCACGCTACAGTCCTCGGCTCCTGCCCTCGTCTATGAGGAAGGCAGCCTGATCAAGCGCTCGGTACGCGACCTCTACAACAAGGACATCGACGAGATCCTGGTCTCCGGTGAGGAAGGCTACCGCGAGGCCAAGGACTTCATGCGCATGCTGATGCCCAGCCATGCGAAGGTCGTGCAGCCCTATCGGGACAACGTGCCGATCTTTGCCCGCGCTGGCATCGAGGCGCAGCTCGACAGAATGCTGCAGCCGCAGGTGACGCTGAAGAGCGGCGGTTACATCATCATCAACCAGACCGAGGCGCTGGTCTCGATCGACGTGAACTCCGGGCGCTCGACCAAGGAGCATTCGATCGAAGACACTGCACTTCAGACCAACCTTGAGGCAGCCGAGGAGGTGGCGCGGCAATTGCGACTGCGCGACCTTGCCGGACTGATCGTCATCGACTTCATCGACATGGAGGAGAACCGCAACAATCGTGCGGTCGAGAAGCGGCTCAAGGACTGCCTGAAGAACGATCGGGCCCGCATCCAGGTCGGCCGCATCTCGCATTTCGGCCTGCTGGAAATGTCGCGTCAGAGAATCCGTGCGAGCGTGCTTGAATCGACCATGAAGCCCTGCCCGCATTGCGGCGGCACCGGTCATGTACGTTCCGATTCTTCCGTTGCGCTTCATGTCGTGCGCGCAATCGAGGAATTCCTGCTCAAGGATTCGCGCAGCCACATCATCGTCAAGACACCCGCCGCAACGGCGCTCTATGTCCTGAACCACAAGCGAAGCACGCTCGTCGAGATGGAACGGCGCTTTGGCGTTACGATCACGCTCGAGGCGGATGAGACGCTCGGCGCGCAGCCTTATGCGATCTTCCGCGGCGCGGTCGCCGAGAAGCCGGTCGTACCGCAGGACGGACAGCCGATGCTTCCTCCTCCTATCGAAGACGAGGAAGAAGAGATCGAGGTGGATCTCGCCGAGGAGGCGGAGACGGAACCCGCAGAGCGGCCAGCGCATGGTGAACACAACGGTCATGCCGAGCACCGCGACCGTAAGCGGCGCAGGCGCAGACGGCGGCGTGGCGGCGGTCGCGAGCACGGTGGAGCCCACGAATCCGAAGCTCCGCCGTCAGCCGCGCAGAGTGCCGATAGCGAGACGGACTTCGAGGATGATGGCACCGAGGACGGCGCCGAAGAGGCTGAAGTCTCGGACGGCGCCGAAGTCCAGGATCCGCAAAAGAAGCGGCGGCGTGGCAAGCGCGGCGGACGACGCAATCGGCAGCACGAAGCCCGTGCTGAGATGACGGGGGACGACGCCGTTCTGCCGTCCGATCGCCAGCAAGACGGTATTCCGGAGGCCGAAGCTGACGCGTCGACGATGGAAGCTGCTGTCCAATACGAGGCCGAATCCGCGGCCGTGACGGAGGCAGAGGCGAATTCGAACGAAAGCGATGCCAAGGCACGGCGTATCTCCCGCCGGTCGAAGGGCGAGAACGGTGAACCCTCTTCCGCCGCCAGCGTCGAGACCCTCGCAGTCGAAGCAAGCGAGGCAGCGGAGTCCATATCCGCCGCTCCTTCCGCCGAGATCGAAGGCCATTCGATCGATAAGAGCGAGGAAGAATCAGCGCCAACCGCTCATTGGACACGCCGTCGGCCAAGCGACGATGCCACGCCCGTTGAACCGGTCGTCGTTTCGTCAACCGGTGCCGAAGAGAGCAAACCGAAGAAAGCCGGCTGGTGGCAGCGCAAGAGCTTTTTCTGAGATAGCGAGTTGCTGCATAGCGGAAAAGGAAAAGACCGGGGTTCTGCCCCCGGTTTTTTCTCGGTTCAACGTGGCTAGACGGAGCGCCACGATCTTCGGCCAATGCACCCCTGCCCGCACCCCGCGCCGCATAAATGCCCGATTGATGTGGGGATCAAAACTTCATGATCTTGGACCCGCTGCCTTTCCGCCGCTTGGCCGATCGTTTACGGGTGCGCTCAGCCATGAGGACAGATTTCTCTTCTGCGACGCATCGAGGGTCGGCAAGGAAGTCGGCAGCCGCGCTTGTTGCCGGCCTGTGTCTTGCCTTCACGTCGCCTGGTGTCGCCGAAGCGCAACAGCAAAGCGTGCCGGTCGTCCGCGATGCCGAGATCGAAGCGCTGGTGCGCGATTATGCTCGGCCGATCCTTCAGGCGGCCGGTTTGTCCAAGGCCGGCATCGATATTATCCTGGTCAACGATCGCCGTTTCAATGCCTTTGTCGACGGACGGCGCATCTTCATCAACACCGGCGCATTGATGACCGCCGAGACCCCCAACGAGATCATCGGTGTCTTGGCGCACGAGACCGGGCATCTTGCTGGCGGCCACCAGCAGCGTCTTCGCGATCAGCTAGCCCGCGCGCAAACGATGGCGATCGTGGCCGGCCTGCTCGGCGTGGGCGCAATGGCCGCCGGCGCGGCGATGGATGAAGGCGGGCTGGCGCAGGGCGGCATAGGTGTGGCCGCCGCCGGCACAGAGATAGCGCGGCGCAGCCTGCTCAGCTATCAGCGTGGCGAGGAGACGGCAGCCGACCGCTCGGCCGTCACCTATCTTGAGAAGACTCACCAGTCGGCAAACGGGATGTTGAAGACATTCGAACGCTTCCAAAGCGCTCTGTCGTTGTCCGGCACGCAGGTCGACCCTTATCAGATCAGCCACCCAATGCCGCGCGAGCGAGTCGCCAACCTGGAGACGCTCGCCCATGCAAGCCCTTACTTCGACGTGGTCGACCCGCCGGAGCTGCAGCTCAGGCATGACATGATGCGCGCCAAGATCGCCGCCTATACCGGCGGCGCTGCCATTTCGCGCATGTTTCGCAAGGATCCGAATGGAATAGCCGTTGCCTACGGCGACGCGATTTCGACCTTTCTCCACGGCAATCTGAAATCGGCGCTCACCAAGACCGACAAGCTGATCAAGGTGATGCCGAAGAATCCCTACCTCTACGAGTTGCGCGGCGACATCCTGCTCAAGGCCAACAAATCGAAGGACGCCGCGACTGCATATGCGAAGGCCATAAGCCTCGATCCTGTGAAATCCGGGCTGCTGCAGGTTTCCTACGGACAGGCGCTTCTCGCTGCCGGCGATCAGAGCTCGCTCGAGAAAGCCGTTTCCGCGCTGAAGAAAGGTCTCGACCGCGACAAGGAGAACGTCTCCGGCTATCGCTATCTTGCACAGGCCTACGGACAGCTCGGCCAAATTCCGGAAGCCGATCTCGCTACCGCTGAAGGATATTTTTACGGTGGCGGGTACAAGGATGCCAAGATTTTCGCCGCCCGCGCACAGCGGCAGTTGAAGCGCGGCTCGCCTGACTGGATGCGGTCGCAGGACATCATCAACTTCAAGGTGCCCGGAAAGAACAAGTGAACTCTTGTCGGGTGAGCATGTTGCAGGCAACGGTTAGAGAATGGGATCGGACATGAAGCGGGCTATTCTGTTGGGTGCCACGGGCGCCGTAATCTCGGCGTTGATGCTGGCAAGCGGCTTCCTTGCCGGTCAGTCCCAAAGGGCCGTGGCCGAGGACAGCCAGACGACGCCCATGGCCGCCGCCTCCGGGGAAAATCTCAGCCGCAAGGATGTCGAGAACATAATCCGCGACTATCTGCTCGCCAATCCGGAGCTGCTGCTCGAAGTGCAGCAGGCACTCGACGCCAAGCAGAAGGAAGAGCAGAAGATTGCACAGCTCGGCACCATCACCGACAACAAGGAGAAGATCTTCCGCTCCGCCAATGACGGCATCGTCGGCAACCCCAACGGCAAGGTCACGGTCGTCGAGTTCTTCGATTACAATTGTGGCTTCTGCAAGCGCGCCATCGAGGATATGCAGGCGCTTACGGCAGCCGATCCCGAGTTGCGCTTCGTGCTCAAGGAATTCCCGATCCTTGGACCGGACTCGCAGAAAGCGAGTGTCGTCTCTATGGCCTTCCACAAGATGATGCCGGAGAAATATGCCGAGTTTCACACCCAGCTTCTGGGTGGGCATGGGCGCGCCGGTGAGGCCCAGGCGATCAAGATTGCCATCTCGCTCGGTGCCGACGAGGCGAAGCTGCGCGAAGCGATGAAAGATCCCGCGATCACCGATATCTTCAACGAGACCTACGACCTCGCCAACAAGCTGGCGATCAGCGGCACCCCGTCCTATGTGGTCGGCAACGAGGTCGTGTTCGGCGCGCAGGGCCAGGACGTTCTGAACGAGAAGCTGGTGGCTGCCCGGGCCGCCTGCGCCACAGCAAGCTGCTAAGGCTTGCCTGCGTCAACGCGATCATAAATCGGCGGAGAACAGGCGTGTTTCAGCCGTTCCCGCTCTTTCCGTGCGGCCTCGCGGCCACTATAGAGGTGGCGGCGCGCAGAGGCGCGGCGAAAGGTGTCGCGGTTGAAAACGGTCTTCGTCCTCAATGGTCCCAATCTCAACATGCTCGGCAGACGCGAGCAGGGGATCTATGGGTCCGGAACTCTCGAGGACATGGCCGAGGATTGCCGCCAATCCGGCAGACAACTCGGCTTCGAAATCGACTTCCGACAGTCGAATCACGAAGGCGTCCTCGTCGACTGGATCCATGAGGCCGGCGAGAAGGCCGCAGGCATCATCATCAATCCCGGCGCCTACAGCCACACCTCGATCGCGATCCACGATGCTATCCGAGCGGTGGCTCCGCTGCCGGTCGCAGAAGTGCATCTTTCGAACATTCACGCGCGCGAGACGTTTCGCCATCATTCGATGGTCTCGTCCGTGGCTGTCGGCGTAATCTGCGGCTTCGGACCGCTCGGCTATACGCTGGCGCTGCAAGCGCTTGCTGCCCGGCTGTGACCGGCCGCAATCTCATAGGAAACGGGAAGCGACTGTTTATGTCGACGAAGAAGAACGGTGTGGATCAGCAGCTCATCCGCGATTTGGCGGGCATTCTGAACGAGACCAACCTGACCGAGATCGAGGTTGAGCAAGGAGACCTGAGGGTGCGCGTGTCGCGCCAGGCGCCGACCGTGCACGCCGTCGCCGCACCGGCTCCCATCGTCATGACTTCTGCGGCCACTGCCATCGACGTGCCGCCGGTTGCGCAACCGGATGTCTCGAAGAATGCCGTCACGTCGCCTATGGTGGGTACCGCCTATGTTGCTCCCTCGCCCGAAGCCGAACCGTTCATCCAGGTCGGCCAGAAAGTGCGCGAGGGCCAGACTCTGCTCATCATCGAAGCCATGAAGACGATGAACCAGATCCCCTCGCCGCGCGCCGGCACGGTCACGGCGATCCTGTTCGAGGATGCCCAGCCGGTCGAATACGGCGAGCCGCTTGTCGTCATCGAATAGCTTCGGGAGCGGCGCAGTGTTCCAGAAAATCCTGATCGCCAACCGCGGCGAGATCGCGCTGCGTGTGCTGCGCGCCGCCAAGGAACTCGGCATCAAGACGGTCGCCGTCCACTCGACGGCTGACGCCGATGCCATGCATGTCAGGCTCGCCGACGAGAGCGTATGTATCGGCCCGCCGCCATCGCGTGAATCTTATCTGAACATCCACCAGATCGTCGCAGCCTGTGAAATCACTGGTGCGGACGCCATCCACCCCGGCTACGGTTTTCTCTCCGAGAACGCGAAGTTCGCCGATATTCTGGCCGCGCACAACATCACCTTCATCGGCCCGTCGGCTGAGCACATCCGCATCATGGGTGACAAGATCGAGGCCAAGCGCACGGCCAAGCGCCTCGGCATCCCCGTGGTGCCGGGGTCGGAAGGCGCCGTTAGCGACGACCGCGAGGCGACCCGCATCGCGGTCGAGATCGGCTTCCCCGTCATCATCAAGGCATCCGCCGGCGGTGGTGGCCGCGGCATGAAGGTAGCGCGCACACCGGAAGATCTGGCCGTGGCACTGGCGACCGCGCGCTCGGAGGCTGGCGCCGCCTTCGGCGACGACGCGGTTTATATCGAGAAATATCTGGAGAAACCTCGTCACATCGAGATCCAGGTGGTCGGTGACGGCGCCGGCAAGGCGGTGCATCTCGGCGAACGCGATTGCTCGCTGCAGCGACGGCATCAGAAGATCTGGGAGGAGGCGCAATCCCCTGCCCTCAATACCGAGGAACGTATGCGCATCGGCGGTGTCGTCTCCCAGGCCATCGCCGACCTCGGCTATTCGGGCGCCGGCACGGTCGAGTTCCTCTATGAGAACGGCGAATTCTATTTCATCGAGATGAACACGCGCCTGCAGGTCGAGCACCCGGTGACCGAGGCGATTACCGGCATCGACCTGGTGCACGAGCAGATTCGGGTCGCTTCCGGCGGCGGGCTGTCGGTCAAACAGGAGGACATCCGCTTCCTCGGTCACGCCATTGAGTGCCGTATCAATGCCGAGGACCCGCGCACCTTCACGCCCTCGCCCGGCACGATCTCGCATTTCCATACCCCGGGTGGGCTCGGCATCCGCGTCGATTCGGGCGCCTATTCCGGCTATCGCATCCCGCCCTACTATGACAGTCTCATCGGTAAGCTGATCGTGCACGGCCGCAACCGCGTCGAATGCATGATGCGGCTCAGGCGCGCTCTCGACGAATTCGTTGTCGACGGGATAAAATCGACGCTGCCGCTGTTTCGCGACCTTGTCGGCAACCCCGACATCGCCAACGGCGACTACGACATCCACTGGCTGGAGAAATATCTCGCCAGCAGTGAATAAGGTAACCGCAGGCGGATCATGACCCGTCCCTATGCGCCAGGACACCGCATTCCGACGGACCTCCTCCTGAAGGCCTACGCTTCCGGCGTCTTCCCCATGGCCGAGAGTGCCGCCGATCCGGAAGTCTTCTGGGTGAGACCGGAAACGCGCGGTGTCATCCCGCTCGAGGCTTTCCATATCCCGAAAAGCCTCGCCAAGACGATCCGGCAGGGCAGGTTCGAGGTCACGATCAACCAAGATTTCGAGGGCGTTATCGACGGGTGCGCGGAGGCACGCGAGGAGCGCCGCAATACCTGGATCAACGGCCCGATCCGCGAAGCCTATGTCGAACTTCACAAACGCGGCCACTGCCACTCCGTCGAAGCATGGCGCGAAGGCCGGTTGGCCGGCGGCCTCTACGGCGTGTCGCTCGGCCGTGCTTTCTTCGGCGAGAGCATGTTCTCGCGCGAGCGCGACGCCTCGAAGATATGCTTGGTGAGATTGGTCAAGCGCCTCAAGGAGCGGAATTTCATTCTGCTCGACACGCAGTTCACGACCGAGCACCTGAAGCGCTTCGGCGCCGTTGATGTGCCACGTCGGAAGTACGAGCGGCTGCTCGAGGAGGCGCTGGACGGCGACGCGCGGTTTTATCCTTGAAGCTAATTCAGTTCGACGGAGCCGGCTCCGAACCGGACGGAGCAGCTGCTTCCGGCGGCGGTACGTCCGACTTCTGCTTGCAAGCCTTCAGCCACACGTCATAGACGGCGTGCTCGACCGCGTTGAGGCCCGGGCTTTCGGCGAACATCCAGCCGGTGAAGATGCGGCGAATCTTGCGGTCGAGCGTGATCTCGTCGACCTCCACGAACGAATCGGTTTTCGGCTCCTCGGTCTGGGGCGCCGAATAGCAGACGCGTGGCGTCACCTGCAGTGCGCCGAACTGCACGGTCTCGTTGACATAGACATCGAAGGTGATAATGCGGCCGGTGATCTTGTCGATGCCGGTGAACTCGGCAACCTGGTTGTTGATGCGCTGTGCAGGCGCCGCCTCCTGTGCAGGCTCCGCTTCCTGTGCAGGCGCGGCCTCCTGTGCGAACGGCTTGGTCAGCACTGCGGATATGGCGAGGAGCCCGGTTGCAAGCAGGGCGACGCGGGCAAATTTCGTTTCAATCATCCGGCTAACGGCAAACGGTTCCTGGAGCTTGCCCGTCCCGAAAGAACGCCCGGGATGCGATGCACAACAAGGAGCGGGTACGCGAAAAATGTGGCGAGAAAAGTCCGACCGACTCTGATCAGGCGCCAGGCGTCCAGGCGTCGTAGTCCCCCGTCACCACTGGACGATGCTCGTTGCCAAGCACCGATCCCTTCGGCCGATAAGCCCTGGCTGTCCCGGTCAAATTCGACTGATGCGGCTTCTGCCACTCACGCGGCTGGTAGCTCTCGTTGGCCGGCGGCGTGTCGACACGATGATGGATCCAGCCGTGCCAGCCGGGCGGGACCGCAGACGCCTCCGAATAGCCGTTGAAGATCACCCAGCGGCGCGTGCGGCCGTCCGAGTTGAGGTCGCCCTCGTAATAGACATTGCCGAACTCGTCCTCGCCAACGCGCTTTCCATACCGCCAGGTGTGGAAGCGCGTGCCAAGCGTCTCGCTATTCCACCAGGTGAAAAACTGCAGCAGGAACTTTTTCATCGTGTCCTCGTCGCCTGCCAACCTTATGGCGTCGCCGGATCGGCAGCGCAAGAGGGCGAAGCGTCGCTACCCGAGCCTCATCTTGAAGCCGGCATGGCTCTGCACGAAGCCGAGCCGTCGGTAGAAGCGATGCGCCTCGAGGCGTTTAACATTGGAGGTGAGTTGCAGCAAGCTTACGCCTGCCCGCCGGGCCTCCTCGATCGCGAAATGCATCATGGCAGCACCGATGCCCTTGCCTCGCATGCCGGCACGCACATGGACCGCCTCGATCGTCATGTCCGGCCGTCCGTGCCGAGTCATAACCGTGATGAGCGTCGTCTGGAACGTGCCGACCACCTCGCCGCCGAGCTCGGCGACATAGAGCCTGTCGCTCGGGCTTGCTGCGATCCTGGCGAAGGCCGCAACGTAGCCCGGGCGAGCGGCGGGATCGGTCGTATTGCCATGTCCTCCGACGGTATCGTCGGCCAGCACCGAGACGATCCCGTCGATGTCGTCCTCTCGCGCCTGCCGGATCAGCAAGCCGGGCAATTCGGCCTGTTCCGTCACGATATCAGTCCTATTGCCCGAGACCGAGCCGCCGCTCGAACACCAGCGCCGGTATGCCCGATCCCGCGACCCCGCAATCGCCGGTGCGGCCGGCTTCGGCAAATCCGAAAGCCTTGTAGAAGGCAATCGCCCTGCTGTTTGCTCCCTCGACTTCGAGCTTGATCAATTCCGCATCCGGAAAACAGTTCAGGATTTCGTCGAGCAGCAATCCGCCGACCCCATGCCCCTGGAAACGGGGCAGGACATAGAGCTGATGCAGCATGACCGTCTTGCCTTCCGGGCCAGCCGCGGCAAATGCCATTCCGGAGATCACTTCGCCATCGTCAGCCACCAGAAACTCGGAGTTCGGCCGCGTCAGCCGTCGCCTCAGCGAAGGCATCGAGTGCCAGTCGTTGGTGATGGCGGTCACGCGCTCAGCGCCGTAGATCGAATCGTAGGTTGCGTGCCAGGTCTCGACCAGGAGCTCACGAACGGCCTCGAGATCGCGTTCGCTGGCCGTACGCACGAACATTGTCATTCGATTCCGAGCTTGGCCTTGACCAGCTCATTGACCGCCTGCGGGTTGGCCTTGCCGCCAGTCGTCTTCATCACCTGGCCGACGAACCACCCGGCGAGCGTCGGCTTGGCCTTGGCCTGCTCGACCTTGTCCGGATTGGCCGCGATCACCTCGTCGACCGCCTTCTCGATGGCGCCAGTGTCGGTGACCTGCTTCATTGCGTGCGTTTCGACCACGACACGCGGGTCACCGCCCTCTTTCCAGATTATCTCGAACAGATCCTTGGCGATCTTGCCGGAGATGGTGCCTTCTTTGATAAGATCGATGATCCCGCCGAGCTGGGTTGGCGAAACCGGAGCATCTTCAATGCTTTTGCCGGCTTTGTTCAAGGCGCCAAGCAGGTCGTTGATGACCCAGTTGGCGGCCGCCTTGCCGTCGCGCCCCTCCGCCACCCGCTCGAAATAGTCGGCGATCGCCTTCTCGGAGACCAGCACCGAGGCGTCATAGACGGAGAGCCCGAGCCTTTCGACCAGCCGAGTCTTCTTGTCGTCCGGCAATTCCGTCAGATCCTGGCTGAGCGCATCGACATAAGCCTGGTCGAATTCGAGCGGCAGCAGGTCGGGGTCGGGGAAATAGCGATAGTCGTGCGCCTCCTCCTTGGTACGCATGGAGCGCGTCTCGCCCTTGTTGGCGTCGAACAGCCGCGTCTCCTGCTCGATCTTGCCGCCGCCCTCGAGAACGCCGATCTGGCGCCGCGCCTCGAATTCGATCGCCTGTCCCACGAAGCGGATCGAGTTGACGTTCTTGATTTCGCAACGTGTGCCGAACTCACCGCCCGGCCGACGTACCGAAACGTTTACGTCGGCACGCATGGAGCCCTCGTCCATGTTGCCGTCGCAGGTGCCGAGGTAGCGCACGATGGTACGCAGCTTCGCGAGATAGGCCTTGGCTTCCTCCGAGGAGCGCATGTCGGGCTTCGAAACGATCTCCATGAGGGCCACGCCCGAGCGGTTCAGGTCCACATAGGACATGGTCGGATGCTGGTCGTGCAGCGACTTGCCGGCGTCCTGCTCGAGATGCAGCCGCTCGATGCCGACCTCGATGTCCTCGAATTTGCCTTCTCGGTCGGGGCCCACCGAGACCGTCACGGTCCCCTCGCCTACGATCGGCTGCTTGTACTGCGAGATCTGGTAGCCCTGCGGCAGGTCCGGGTAAAAATAGTTCTTGCGATCGAAAACAGACTTCAGGTTGATCTTCGCCTTCAGCCCCAACCCGGTGCGGATCGCCTGCTTGACGCACTCCTCGTTGATGACGGGCAGCATGCCGGGCATCGCTGCGTCGACCAGGCTGACATTGCCATTGGGCGCTGCGCCGAAGGTGGTCGAGGCGCCGGAGAACAGCTTCGCCTCGGATTTGACCTGCGCGTGCACCTCCATGCCGACGATCACCTCCCAGTCGCCGGTGGCGCCTGGAATCAAGCGTTTGGGATCGGGCATGCGGGTGTCGATGATGGTCATGGGACTCGAATAGCGTCAGAAATTATGCGCGAACGCATGTTCCGTTGTCGCTAGTGGAAAGCTGTCTGCGAGACAAGCGCAAAGCGGCGTCTGGCCTTTTGCCTATCGCCAGCACGCGGCGCGGGCTCGAACTCGTCCGTTCCGAACTGGACAGCCGCTGACAAAGCATGATCCCAAAAAGATCCTACGCCTAAGAACGATCGCCGCCTACAAAAGGGCGGCGATCATCCTGTCACGCGGTTGCAATATATTGCTTGATCTCTTCGGCCTCGCGCTCGACCTCCTCGATGCGCTTTTTCACAACATCGCCGATTGAGATGATACCGTCGAGCTGGCCGTCCTTCTCGACCGGCAGATGGCGGAAGCGTCCTTGAGTCATGATCTCCATGACCTGGTTGATCGTATGACTCTCATTGCATATCTTGACCTTGGAGGTCATCACCTGACGCACACTTTGCTCGAGCGCGGAGGCGCCGTTCTTGGCCACCACGCGCACGACATCGCGCTCCGACAGGATTCCGACCACCTTGCGGTCGCCGTTGGTGACGACGAGTGCGCCAATCCTGTGTTCCGCCAGCTTGTTGATTGCCTGAGCCAAAGTCTCGTTCGGGCCGATCGTGAGGACGTTGCGGCCTTTAGCTTCAAGAATGGCTTTGACGTTCATGCCTTCCTCCGCGCTATTGCGATCACTCCTTTGGATCCGGGATCTTTCGCCCCGTCATCGGAGCGTTCCGGCCTCACAGGCATCGTGCGCTGCAGTGAGCAGTATTTCAAGTCCAACTAGTGGCTGTACATGGAGCCTTTCACGCCCGCCGCAGAGCTTCGGCGGGTGTCATCGAGACCGCTCGCCAGGCGGGATAGAGCGATCCGAGAAAGGACAGGACCAGTGCGCCCGCCACGCTTGGCAACACGATGTCGAGCGACGGTTGGAAAGAGAGATAGGTGCCGATCACTGGCAAAAGGTTGAAGAAGGAGCAGGCCAGGAAGCCGAGCGGTATGCCGACCGCGCAGCCGGCAAGGCCCGTGATCACGCCCTCGATCACGATCGTCGCCATGATGCGGCGGTCGCTCCAGCCGATCGCCATCATGATCCCGGTCTCGCGTGTCCTTTCCTGGACTGCCATTAGAAGCACGTTGAGCACGGAGAGCCCCGCCGTCATAAGCGCGATCAGCGACACCGCCCGCGACACGGCGCGCAGCACCTCGACATTGCGGTCGTGGGCGAAGAGCTGGCCCGTCCGGTCCACGGTAACCGGCCCGAGCGCTTCAATCCTCTGCGTGACGGCTTGACGCTCCGCCGCAGCAAGACCGGGCGCGAGCGCGATGTAGAACACCGTCACCTGGCCGACGCGAAAGGCAAGCTCCTGCAGATCCTGCAGCCTCATGATGATGGCGCCGCGGTTGATTGCCGTCTTGTACCCGGTGATGCCGATGACCTTCATTCGTTGATCGAAGATCGTCACCGCGTCGCCAACGCCTTTGTTCAGCGCCTTGGCCACGCTTTCGCCGAGCAGCACGACATGGCCCTCGCCCTTCTCAGGCAGATGGCCTGCCGTTAGCGGCATTGCCGACCAGAAATAGCTCGCGTCAGCCATGCCGACCGCGACGAACTGGTATTGTTGGTCGACGGGCGCAAACATCACGAGCTCGCCCGCGACACCCGCAACGCGCGGAACCGCGGCGATTGCCGGCTCGAGATTCGCGGCGATGAAACCGCCAAAGAGATCGGCCGCGCCGCGCTGCGTGACGGTGAGGTCTGCGCCGCGCTCGCGGGCACCCTCCCCGGTCGACCGTTCGATGCTTCTCGACAGGGCAAGCAGCGCCAAAGCGGTTGCCACCGCGAGCGCGATGCCGAATGCGAGCAGCAGCGTCCGAGCGGGGCGGCGGAGCAGATTCCTGAGAGCGAGCGTCGCGATCGTCATGGCGCCCTCCCGACCTCGTCGACGCCAATGCTCTCCAGCCTGCCATCCTTGATTCGCGCGGCGCGATCGGCCTTTGCCGCGATCGTCTCGTCATGCGTCACCAGCACGAGAGCCATCCTGGCTTCAGCCCGCAACTTGAGGAGCAGGTTGAGCACCGCCACGGCGTTCCTGCTGTCCAGATTGCCGGTTGGCTCGTCAGCGAGCAGCAGTTCGGGCCGATTGGCGAGGCCTCGCGCGATCGCGACACGCTGCCTTTCGCCGCCGGAAAGAGCAAAGGGAAGATGCTTGAAGCGGTTTCCCAATCCTACCTCTTCAAGCAAGCTGGCGGCGCGATGCTTCCGCTCGGCCGAGGAAAGCCCGGTGCCGCTCATCGCGATCTCGACGTTTTCCAGCGCGGTCAGGGTCGGCAAGAGCAGGAATTCCTGGAAAACAATGCCGATCTTTTCTCGCCTTAGCCTGGTCCAGGATCGCCGGTCGGCCACATCGGTGCCTCGCCAAAGCACACGCCCGGCCGTCGGCCGATCGAAACCGGCCATGATGTGGACAAGGCTCGTCTTGCCGCTGCCGCTCGGCCCGACTATGGCGACGAACTCACCGCTCTCGATCCTGAGATTTGCATCGCTCAGCGCGGTGACAGAGCCGTCATCGAACGTCCGGCTGATATTACTCAGCGTGATGAGCGGCGCGCCGATGTCGTCCAAGCATTCCCGTGACGGCTGCCGCCGTCAGCCTCCGACAGAGCGTATCAGTGCCGTCACGTCGCCACCGGTCCTGTTCAATATATCGCTGGCGTCGCGGCGTGCCGAGACCGCAAGGCTTCGGCCATCCACCGTCATGTCGACCGCTCTCAGCGAACCGGCTGCGGTCTTGCGCACCTGCCAGATCACCGTACGGCCCCTTCCTTGCGATTGCCTGACAGCGACGAGATGATCGCCGCCGTCGCCCTCACGAACGCCGACCAGTTCGACCGTATTCCCCGCAATCTCGTTGCCATGCGAAGCGCAATCCGCCGCGGCGCGCCGTTGCAGGCCCTGCACATAGGCTGAACGCTGCTCGCCATTCATACGGCTCCACGCGCCATCAGCGATTGCAGGCGCCATCGCGTTGAAGTCGAAGGTCTGTGCGACGAGCTTGGCGCAAGCAGCCCGTATGGACGCCCCGTCGCCGGGCTCGATAGGCGAAACCGTGGCGTTGATGCGGTTGACAAAGGCAGTTACCGCGCTGTCCGCCTCTGCTGCAATAGCCGGCAAGAAAAACGTCGCGAGAAAGGATGCGATGATGAAAAGTCGGCTTGGTCGAAGGACACTGAGCATCGAAACTGGCTCCTGGCCTGCGGACCGCAGAGCTCGCGACAAGCCTACGCAATAGTTGGCGCTGAGCATATCGGCATCAAGCCGCGCGGCAGCGCCAATGAGATCGCGAGGCGGTCAATTCACTGTGTTCGGCTCGTCCGGCTCCGGCGGATCGAGCGGCGGCAGCTCCTTCCTGTTCTTTTTGTCGAACTGGCCGATGCCGAAAAAGCCGGCGAGGAAGCCTCCTATATGAGCCTCCCACGCGATCTGATCGTCGATGCCGGGCGCAAAGCTGATGAGGCCGGTCAGGAGGTTGATCAGCATCCAGATTGCCAGGAAGGCGACAACGGCACGCGACCTCAGACAGACGGCCACCGGCAAGGGTTCGCCCGAAAAGGCGGCCTTGCCATGGCTGCGGTCGATCCTGAACCCGAAGCGGGCGGCAGCGCCCATCATGCCCGAGATCGCGCCGGATGCGCCGACCAACGGCGCTTGGTCCATCCTGTGCAGTATGTAGTGCAACGCCACCGCGCAGAGCGAGGTGACAGCCCAGAACACCAGGAACCTCGGTGCGCCCAGGCGATTGGCAAGCGGCGACCCGAATGCCGCCAGCCAGATCATGTTGATCGCCAGATGCGCGACCGACCCATGCAGGAACGCATAGCTGAACACCGAGGTGAAGGCCGTGATGTCGAGATCGAACTGGCCGCTGTAGCGAATGGGGATGAAAGCCGCGTTGACCAGCAGCAGTAGATATTGGTCCTCGGTGAGGACATAAGCTTGGATCAAATAGACCAGCACACATGTGCCGATCAGGAAAAGCACGACCGGCGGGAGATTGAATACCGGTTCGCGCCGCGCATGTTCGCGTGCTTCCTCGCGAAGGCCGTTGTCTCGTGATTCGTTCATGGGAAGGGTTCCAGGGCGTCAACCGCATCTAGCGCGGACGGTTCGCCACGGCAAAAGAAAAGCCGTCCAAGGTTTCCCCTGAACGGCTGGTCGAGCCCCCTGCTCTCCCGAATTCTCTTTTGACTTCAGTGCTTTCCGAGCCCGTCCCCGGAACACGCTGTGGAGTGACACCCCTTTGCCATGCGCAATTTGCAGCCGCAATCGAAACCATTGGTTAACCTTAACGGTTCTGCTCCGTGAACAAGCAGACGGCGGGCTGGCACGCGACCTGCTCCGCAATCCATACAGGCCGCCGAGGGGCGCCCTTCTGTCCGCCGATGACACAGTGGCGGGCAGATCGTGCGGAGCAGACGTATGAAATTGGACGGATCGATAGCGTTGTTCCAGTATTGGAACAGGTTGCGGGCGGGACGGCCGGCGCCCAAACGCACCGAAATCGAGCCGGCGGACATCAAGACGCTGCTCGCCGACACCTTCATTCTGGAAAAAGATGTTCGCGGCGAAGCGGTGTTTCGCTTGGCGGGTACACGTTTATGCGCGACCTATGGGCGTGAGCTCAAGGGCTTCGCCTTCGCTTCACTTTGGAAGGACAAGGATCAGCGTCTGGTCCATCGGCTCGCCTACAGCGCTTTCAACGCCAAGTCGGTGGTGGTCATCCTATACCGGGGTATCAGCCGCAACGGCCGCGCCAACGACTTCGAACTCGTCATGCTGCCGCTCGACGGCGGCCTTGAGAACCCGCGCTGCCTCGGCCTGGTGGCGGCCGTGGAAAGGCCGTTCTGGCTGGGTGCCGACCCCGTGATGGAATCGATGATCGACACGGTCCGCGTCGTCGATCCCGATCGCGAGCCCGTGTTCCTGAAGAACCGGCCGGCGATCGCTGTCCCGCCGCTCGCGCCGACAGGCTCCGCCCTGGCTCCGACCCCGCGCAACGGCCGTCGGATCCGGCACCTTGTCGTGCTCGAAGGCGGTCGCAGCGAATAGTTTACATTCCAATTCGGTCGTGTCGGCTTACTGCTTGTTAACCCGTTCCGCCGTATTTTCTGGCTAAGCTCCTCACAATACGCGAAACCGGTCGAACAGGGCTATGTCAGGCATGAGGTCAGCGGCGGTGGACTATACGCCGTCCCGCGCGGAGCGGCGAAATTTTCAGCGCGTGCGCGTGAAAATTTACGGCCGTTTCATGCTGGAGGACCGTACCGAACATCCTTGTCAGGTCATCGACATGTCGCCGGGCAATGTTGCCTTCCGTACCGAACGCGTTGGCGAGCCGGGCGAAAAGGTAATCGCCTATATCGACCATATCGGCCGCCTCGAAGGTGTCATCACGCGTACGCTGGAGGATGGCTTCGCGATGACTGTCATCGCGTCCGAACGCAAGCGCGACAAGCTTGCCGCGCAGCTTACCTGGCTCGCCAACAAGCATGAGCTCGATCTGCCCGAGGACCGCCGCCACGAGCGCGTGGCGCCGCGCAATCCGATGACCGTGTTGAAGCTTGCCGACGGTCGCCAGTACCAGTGCCGCATCATCGACCTGTCGCTCTCGGGCGCAGCCATCGAGATCGACGTCAAGCCCGCGCTCGGCGTGCAGGTGACGTTGGGCACGATGCGCGGCCAGGTCGTGCGCCATTTCGAAGATGGCGTGGCGATCGAGTTCGCGGTGGTCCAACGACCGGAGACGCTCGACGCCGAGTTCAGCGAGCCAGGCCGCGGCTGACGCGCAGCGTCCACTTAATGCCAGGCAATTCCAGCAAGCTTAATTACGTGACCGCGAATCCGGCCGCGTAGCAATACCGTAGGCCGACCATCCCATCTCCCGGCGCAATCTTGGCTGCGCGGCAGGATGCTTGGGCGTTCTTTCCATCCGGTCTCCGTCCGCGCTAACGCCTCGTCCATGTCCACGCATACGGGCCAGCGTGTCGATCTCACGCCTATCAAGATCAATCCAATTTTATTCAAATTTGCCAGAAGTTCGCTTCTAATTCGCATCAAGCTTGAATACAAGAAGCGTAAAATCAATACATCAATTGAAGTTATGTCTATTTGAATTATACTTCCCGCTTTTGCGTGAAGTAAATCGGCACGTGTCATTGTGCGCTCAGAAGGGGAGAGCACATAATGACGAAGACGGGGACAGCATTACTTGCAATGATACTTGCCATGCCGCTCGGAACAGTGTCCGTGACGGCAAACGCTTCGGAGGCGTTCATGCATACCGGCGGACGTACGACGCAGCCGGTCGGCCACTACGAGTTCTGCCAGCGGCAGCCGACGGAATGCCGGCAGACGACGCCGAAGCAACCGCCGATTCCGCTGACCCGCAAATTGTGGGCAGCGATGGTCGACGTCAACAATGCCGTGAACACCATGATAACGCCGAAGACTGACATGGAGATATGGGGCAAGGAGGAAGTCTGGTCCTACCCCAACCAGGTCGGGGACTGCGAGGACTATGTGCTGGAGAAGCGCCGCGATTTGATGCGGCTCGGCGTGCCGGCGGGGGCTCTGTTGATCACGGTTGTGCGCCAGCGTAACGGCGACGGTCACGCGGTGCTGACGGTGCGCACCAGCAACGGCGACTACATACTCGACAACCTCGAGCCCCGAATCCTCGCCTGGGCCGAAACCGACTACACCTTCCTGAAGAGGCAGTCGGAGCGCAACTCCGGCACCTGGGTAGCGATCGACGACGACCGCAACGTGGCCGTCGGCTCAGTCAAGTAGAGGTAGCCGGCAGGGACGGCCGGCGCTTCGTTAGCGATACAATTTCCGGGACGGTCCGCCTCTCGCGAGGCGGCCGACTCGGAGGGGAGAAAACCCGGTCGAGTCCCCACCCTCCCCGTCCCCAACGACCGGGTTCAAGGAGCCGGCCCAGTCCCCGGGCCGGCTCCGCTTCTTTCTCGCGCATGTCTCTCGGACGTGGACCCAGGTTCGGGAGACATGCGTAGAAACAAAGAACTAAAGCGCGAAGCGAATCTGAAAGATCGCGACGCGGTTCATGCGGTCGGTCAAACCGGCTTGAGGCCGGACAGGAATCGGCGGCCGTTGGCGACGTAGTGCGCTGCCGAGCTTTTCAGCCGCTCGACGGCCGCGTCATCGAGCGTACGAACTGCCTTCGCCGGCGACCCGACGATGAGCGAGCGCTCGGGAAACTCCTTCCCTTCCGTCACCAGCGCGCCTGCGCCGACCAGGCTGTTTGGGGCGATCCGCGCCCCATTCAGCACGATCGCGCCCATACCGATCAGGCTGTTGTCGCCGATCGTGCAGCCATGCAGCATGGCGCGGTGACCGATCGTGCATCCGCGGCCGATCGTCAGCGGGAAGCCTGGATCGGTATGCATCACCGTATGCTCCTGCACGTTGGAGTCCGCGCCGATTTCGATCGGCTCGTTGTCGCCACGGATGACAGCGCCGAACCAGATGCCGGCATTGCGGCCAACACCGACACGGCCGATGAGCACGGCGTCCGGCGCAATCCAGTTGGTCGCGGCGTCCTCGAATTTGGGTTCGATCCCGTCGAGCGAATAGATCGGCATGCTTTTTACCTGGGCTGATGGAGGAAGGAGGGCCTCAGCCTACGGAATCGCGTCCGCTTTCGACAAGGCCGAGGAGGAAGATTCCCATGGCGGCAAGCCACAGGAGGCAGAAGCTTATGATGGCGGAAAAAGTCAGCCGGCCGATCCGCCGCCCGTCGATAGCGGCGAGCGCCTCGTTGGCCGTCATCAAGGGACCCGCGAGCATGACGAGGACAAGCGAGCGGCTCAAATTGCCGGCCGACACGAAGGGCTCACGCAGCGACAGGCGCCGGCCCGTGATGATCTCGATCACCGTCCCGCTTAACCCCGAGGCCGTCAGCCCGGCCAGGAAGACGAAGGCGAAAGCCTCCACCAGCCCCATCTTTACGCTCCGTTTACCATGACGACCGCACTGTCGTCCGGCAGGGTGCGTGCAAGGTCCGTGCCGCCCCGCTTGTGCCGACGAGGGACAGCCTCCGTGCCGGGAATGAGCTGAAATGACTGAGCCGAGTGCAGCCCAGCCGGAAATCAGGCAGCTCGATTCGGCCTTCATGTGGCGCGTCTTCTATGCTTTCGGCGCGCTTGCCCTGCTCTCGGTCATCATCAGCGTCGGCGGCAAATGGATGGGCAGATCGATCGTCATGGCCGGCCACACAGACGACACGACGATCCACGAGATCGTCATCGGCAACAACGTGATCTCGGCGCCGGCCAACGCGATCCGCTTCGAGCGAGACCGCCGCGACGGCATCGCCACCCGTCTCGACCTTTACTTGCATTGGCCAGACATGCGCGGCTACAGCGCTGCGCTTCGCAACGACTTCAACAATGTCGGCGGTATACGGCGCATCATCTTTCTGTCCTTCGAGGAAAGAATGATGTCGCGCGACATGAGCGGCCGCTTCGCCCCGATCTACCGTTCGCTGATCGTCCCACGAGGCAGGCCTGGGCCGTCAGGCATAACATTTTACGATTTCAGCGAAAAATCCGGATACATGAGCGAGACGCTGGCAGTCGCCGAAAGGCCGGGCCAGGAGCCGTTCGTGGTGCGCTGCCTGGCCGGGTCGAGTGCGGAGGAATCGCTGGCGCCCTGCGAACGCGACATCCATGTCGGCAACCAGCTTAGCCTCACCTATCGCTTCCCGCTCGAACTGCTGAAGGACTGGAAGACGCTCGATCAGGCTCTCATGGGACAGGCGTTGAAGATGATCCGCAGCGGCAAGGAATAGGGCTTATTCCAGATCAACGTCGAGGATCGCCATCGAAAAATTGTAGGAGAGTTCGCCGTCGTCATCGTCCTTGAAGATGATGCCGAGGAATTCATCGCCAATGTAGAGCTCGCACGAATCGTCCTTGCGCGGTCGCGCCTTCACCTGAAGTGCCGGGTTCTTGAACGTCCGCTTGAAGTAGGCGTCAAGCTTGCGGATTTCTTCGGGCTTCAAATTGGCCTCCGGCATCGCGGCGTTTCAGATTGGAACGCGCTTCTGGCACACCGAGAATGGCTATGTAAAGGCGACCGAAGAAATTTGACCCTTGAAGCTCGCCGCTTTCAACGGCCTCAAATGTCGAAGCTGATGACGTGATCCATCATTTGCGAAGGCAGAAGCTGGTCCATTTGCCTGGACGGCTGATCGCAACCGGTTTCGCCCACCACGCGCGCAGGCACGCCGGCAACCGTCTTGTTGTGCGGAACCGGCGACAGCACGACCGACCCCGCAGCGATCTTGGCGCAATGGCCGACCTCGATGTTGCCGAGGATTTTGGCGCCCGCGCCGATCAGCACGCCATAGCGGATCTTGGGATGCCGGTCCCCGCCGGCCTTGCCGGTGCCGCCCAGCGTCACGCCATGCAGCATTGATACGTTGTCTTCGATCACCGCCGTCTGGCCGACGACAAGGCCGGTCGCGTGGTCGAGGAAGATGCCCTTTCCTATCCTGGCTGCCGGGTTGATGTCGGTACCAAAGACGGCCGAAGAGCGGCTCTGCAGATAGAGCGCGAAGTCCTTACGACCTTGCGTCCACAGCCAGTGGGCAAGCCGATGCGTTTGGATGGCGTGAAAACCCTTGAAGTAGAGCACGGGCATCAGGAAGCGGTCGCAGGCCGGGTCGCGGTCGTAATAGGCCTGGATATCCACCCGGATAACATCGCTCCAGTCCGGCCGGTCGCGCAGCATCGCACTAAAGGTATGGCGGATGATGTCGGCCCCGAGGTCGTGATGGTCGAGGCGCTGGGATATGCGATGAATAACTGCGTCTTCGAGCGTTTCGTGATTGAGGATCGAAACGTAGAGGAATGCCGCGAGCAGCGGATCGCGTTCGGCGGCCTCGCGCGCCTCGTCTCGGACGCTCGTCCAGGTCGGGTCGACTGGCTTGAGATTGCCGCTCCGCTGCGCCACGATCGAGTTCATCGGCTTCTCCCTAGCCTTGCCGAGTGCTCAATACGCCAAAAGCGTTTCCGATTGAACACTATTTTCCTTATCGTTGCTTCAAGTGGAATTGAATGCCGCCTTTTCAAGAGGGCGGAGCATTCCAGCTAACGCATGTCTCCCGAAAATGTGCAGCGGTTTCGGGACCGATCCTCTTTTCACGCGAGGTGCCGTAGGCATCAATCGCTTGCGCGAATGCCTTGTTCGCATCAGGCCGGATGCGCCTTCAGGAACTCGACAACCCGCTTCTTGAAGGTACGGTCACCAACCGAGAGCATATGGTCGCGTCCTTCGATCGCAAACGCCGCTGCGTTCGGCATCAGGCTCGCCAGAGCCTCTGGTGATCCGCCGACGTCATCCTTGGTGCCGACGCCGATCAGCGTTGGTTGCGCGATCCGCGAGACATCGGCTTCGCTGAGCAACTCGCGCGAAGTAGCGATGCAGGCGGCCAGCGCTCTGCGATCGCTTTTGGTCTGGTCGGCAAAGAGACGGAACATCTTGCCGCGCGGGTGCGCAATCTGCGCCGGGTCGGGCGCGACCAGCGCGTCGGCGATCGGGTCCCAGTCGCCGACCCCGTCGACCATGCCGATGCCGAGCCCGCCGAAAATCAGCGTCGCGACAAGCTGCGGCTCGGCGAGCGCCAGGAAAGCGGCAATGCGCGCGCCCATCGAATAGCCGAACACATGCGCCTTCTCGATGCCAAGATGGGTAAGCAGCGCCGCTGCGTCACCCGCCATCTTGCCGGGATAGTAAGCTGCCGGATCGTAGCTTTTCGATGAATATCCGTGGCCGCGATTGTCTAAAGCGATGGCGCGATAGCCTGTCTCGGTCAGTGTCTTCACCCAGCCGGGCGTAACCCAGTTGACGATGTGCGTGGAGGCGAAGCCGTGGATAAGCAGCACCGGCTCCGCTGGTCCGGCCGCCGGCTTCTTGTCGATGAACGCGAGTTCGAACCCGTCATGCGGGAAGAATTGCATCCGGCCTCCGGCGTCTTGTCTTATTCCTGGACGGGTTGAGCCGGTCCTGGCGCCTGGCTGATCGCCTTGTGTCGTACCTTGTCGCCGTCGACCACATCGTTCTTGGCGGCGGTTCCGGCTTTGAGTTCCAGCACGAAGCGTACGGGCTGGCCGGGTGAGATGACTGCCTCCGAGAACGGCTCGCCCTGCTTGATGGCCTTCACAGTGCCGTCCTGCGCAATGAAGATGAGATCGAGCGGCATCGGAGTGTCCTTCATCCAGAAGCCGACATCGCGTTGCTCCTCGAAGACGAACAGCATGCCGTGCGCGTCGCCCATACTCTCGCGGAACATCAGCCCGCGTTCGCGTTCAACCGGGTCGTCGGCAACCTCGATCGTGAAGGAGCGCTCACCCTCCCCCGTCTCTATTACCAGCGGCTCCGGGTCGACCGGCAGCAGCATGGCACGGCCATCGGCTGCCGCCGGCGTGCCGAGCACGAACCACATGGCTGCAACGCCAGCGAGGAGGAAGATGACAAGAGCCGCCGGCCAAGGCTTGGACAACATGGATCAATCCCGGTTCGTGCCGCCAGCGTTGATGCAGTTGGATTAGTGCGAGACTGGCAGCGTCCCCATATCGGGATGAATTTCGGCGGCCATAAGGCCCTTTTCGCCGCGCCCGTAGCGAACCAGCACGACCTGGCCCGGCCTGAGTTCGGTGATGCCGAATCGCCTCAGGGTCTCCATATGCACGAAGATGTCCTCGGTCTCCTCGCCACGCGTGAGGAAGCCGAAGCCCTTGGTGCGGTTGAACCATTTGACGAGCGCGCGCTCGAGCCCGCTCTCCGCGGCGACAGTGACGTGGGTGCGCTGCGCCGGTAGTTCCGCCGGATGGACGGCAGTCGAAGTGTCCATCGACAGGACCTTGAACGCCTGCAGGCCGCGCTCGCCGTGCTTGGCCAGGCAGACCACGCGCGCGCCTTCGAGTGCCGTCTGAAAACCATCACGCCTGAGGCACGTGACGTGGAGCAGGACATCGCCTTTGCCTGTATCGGGCAGGATGAAGCCGTACCCCTTCGCGACATCGAACCATTTTATGGCGCCGGATATCTCGAAGAGATCAGCGGCTTCGCCGCCATCGTCACGGGTGAACGCGTCCTCATAGGCCACGTTACGCCCCATTAAAGAGGCCTTTTCCCCCATCCGAACGCACCCTTTCCGAGCACCGCCGCACTGATTCTTGACTTAAGGATAGCATCGGACATTCCCTGTTGTGCAAGTGCCGCGGTGTAATTTTCCCCTGCCCGCTAGAATAAGTTTAGCGATGCCCCATGATTGGCCGGCGCATCACTTCAGGCAGGGGTCGCACCTCTGTTGCCCTCGGGGTGTAAGGGGCCGTATCTAGACCGCGTCTGACGGCCAAGCGAAGGGAAGAGAACATGCGCTATCTGCACACGATGGTCCGCGTCACCGATGTCGAGCAGTCGCTCGATTTTTATTGCAACAAGCTCGGCCTCGAAGAGGTCCGCCGTCACGAGAACGAGAAGGGCCGGTTCACCCTGATCTTCCTTGCCGCACCGAAGGACAAATCGACTTCGGCGTCCTCGCGCGCTCCCGAACTCGAGCTGACCTATAACTGGGATCCGGAGATCTACACCGGCGGCCGCAATTTTGGTCACCTCGCCTATAAGGTCGACAACATCTATGAGACCTGCCAGCGCCTGATGGACGCGGGCGTCACCATCAACCGGCCGCCGCGCGACGGCAACATGGCGTTCGTGCGCTCGCCCGACAACATCTCGATCGAGCTTCTGCAGGAAGGCGAGCCGCTGCCGCCGCAGGAGCCATGGGTGTCGATGCCGAACACCGGTGTCTGGTAAGGATCGTATAGTCCGGTCCCTTGCGCTCGTGCTCCGGCGTGATACCACGCCAGTGTCGTGATTTCGAAGTTCGCCTCATTTCGATATCGAGCTCCGAGCGACTTCGAAATCAAAACGACACTAGAAATCAAGGAGTTGCTAGTGTCCCGGTTCTGAAATTCGCTCGGCGGCTGATATTGGGCTCATGCGAATTTCAGAACCGGGACACTGGAAACATCTTAGCCGGAGACAGCGATGAAAGACGTGCTCAAGGAGTTGGAGCGGCGCCGCGATGCGGCACGGGCCGGCGGCGGCGAGGCGCGCATCGCCGCCCAGCACGCGCGTGGCAAGCTGACGGCGCGCGAGCGCATCGATATCTTCCTGGACGAAGGTTCCTTCGAGGAGTTCGACATGTATGTCGAGCACCGCTCCACCGACTTCGGCATGGAGAAGACCAAGATCGCCGGCGACGGCGTCGTCACCGGCTGGGGCACGGTCAACGGCCGCCCGGTCTTCCTCTTCGCAAAGGATTTCACAGTCTTCGGCGGCTCGCTTTCGGAGGCGCATGCCGAGAAGATCATGAAGGTTCAGGACATGGCGCTCAGAAACCGCGCGCCAATCATCGGTCTGTACGATGCCGGCGGCGCCCGCATCCAGGAGGGCGTCGCCGCGCTCGGCGGGTACGCGGAAGTCTTCCAGCGCAATGTGCTGGCCTCAGGTGTCATTCCGCAGATCTCGGTGATCATGGGTCCTTGCGCCGGAGGCGACGTCTATTCGCCGGCCATGACCGACTTCATCTTCATGGTGCGCGACACTTCCTACATGTTCGTCACCGGTCCGGACGTGGTGAAGACCGTTACCAACGAAACCGTGACGGCCGAGCAGCTTGGCGGCGCCTCCGTGCATACGACGAAATCCTCGATCGCTGACGGCGCCTATGACAATGATGTGGAGGCGCTCCTGCAGATGCGCCGGCTGATCGATCTCTTGCCTGCCTCCAACACGGCCGAGCTTCCCGAGATCGAGTGCAGCCAACGCGTGGACCAGAACGATCTCTCGCTCGACCGGCTCATCCCCGACAATGCCAACAAGCCCTACGACATCCGCGAGCTGATCCTGAAGACGGCCGACGAAGGCGATTTCTTCGAAATCCAGGCCTCCTTCGCGAAAAACATAGTCACAGGCCTGGGGCGAGTCGAAGGCCGTACGGCCGGCTTCGTCGCCAACCAGCCCATCGTGCTCGCCGGCGTGCTCGACGCCGACGCCAGCCGCAAAGCGGCTCGCTTCGTTCGCTTCTGCGACTGCTTCAACATACCGATCGTCACCTTCGTGGACGTGCCGGGCTTTCTGCCGGGCACGGCGCAGGAATATGGGGGCCTGATCAAGCACGGAGCAAAGCTGCTCTTCGCCTATGCGGAGGCGACCGTGCCGAAAGTGACGGTAATCACGCGCAAAGCCTTCGGCGGGGCTTATGACGTGATGGCCTCAAAACATCTGCGCGGCGACATCAACTATGCCTGGCCGACAGCCCAGATCGCAGTGATGGGCGCCAAGGGCGCGGTCGAGATCATCTACCGCAAGGACATTGGTGACCCGGAAAGAATCGCCTCCCATACCAAGGCTTACGAGGACCGTTTCCTGTCACCCTTCGTGGCCGCTGAGCGCGGTTATGTCGACGAGGTGATCATGCCGCACTCCACCCGCCGCCGTGTGGCGAGGGCGCTGCGTCTGCTGCGCAACAAGGACCTCGACAACCCCTGGAAGAAGCACGATAACATTCCGCTGTAGGTTTGCCTCCTGCCGAGGTCATCGAGAATGTTTTTAGTTTCTTACTAAAATTGTAAGTCTTATCGAATTCAGCAGCTTGGACTAACACCCTCAGCTAAGGGTCATTGTTCTGTTGTCTGTTTATGACCTATCCAACCCCACCGGATAATTCGTCTAACGTCCATAATTTTGGGATGTTTATGCCCTATAGCTATTGCTAATATTATCAAATCTGCTAGTAATAATGGTTTCACTGCATTCTATTCTTGCCGGAGGAGGAACCCGAGATGCACGTCTGTTGCCATTGTTTCATCATCCCCGGGAAAGTTCTGCAACGTCTTGCCGAAGATACATCGATGCCGGCCGACTCTCGACAGGCCATGCTGGACACTGTCGTGCTGGAGGACGTATGGCGCAAGCTTAGAGGTGCACAGACCCAGGCCGTCCAAGCCGCACTCGTCGCCAAGGCGATCACCACCCCGCTCGCCGCCGCGCCTACGGTGTCGGTCTATGACTGTAAGAATACGACGTCCTTGCCGGGTGCCCCCGTCGCCAAACCGGGCAGCTCAGCGGATCAGACCGCAAAGCGCGCCTTCGACGAGACGACCGAGGTCGCGAACTTTTACCAGCGCTTCTTCGGCCGCAACTCGGTCGATGGCGCCGGCAAGACGCTCATATCCTCGATCCACTACGACGTCGCTTATTCCAACGCATTTTGGAATGGCTCGCAAATGACTTATGGAGACGGCGACGGAAATATTTTCGTCGATTTCACGAAGTCGAACGACGTGATTGCCCATGAGCTCACCCATGGCGTTACGCAATATACAGCCGGCTTCGTCTATACGAACGAAGCCGGGGGGCTGAACGAAAGCGTCTCTGACGTTTTCGGCTCGATGTTCCGCCAATGGCGGAAGAACCAGACAGTCGACAAGGCCGATTGGCTGATCGGGGCCGACATATTGGGACCTGCTGCGACGTCCAAGGGCTATACGTGCTTGCGTGATCTTGCCAATCCTGGCGCCAAGCACTGCCTGTCGCCGCAGCCGTCGCACTACAAGAACTACATCCCAGGTGGCGATCCGCACGACAACAGCGGAATTCCAAATTACGCCTTCTACCTCGCTGCAACCGCAATCGGCGGCCATTCGTGGGAGAAAGCCGGCAAGATCTGGTATGCGGCACTGACCAGCAAGAGAGCCACCAAGAATATAAGGATGCGGACTTTCGCCGGCCTTACGCGGACAGCGGCCAAAACCTTGTTTGCCGCCGACCCTGCCGTATATAATGCGGTGGACGGCGCCTGGAAAAAAGTCGGGCTCTGAGGCACGGTTAAAGCGCCGCCAGACTCAGGTTGAGGTGGCAGCGATGGATCGGTATCTCATTGAGCGGCGCGGTGGCTTTGCTGGCCTCAAAGCGAGTGGAACCGTCGACAGTGATGCGCTGGCCCCACAAGACCGCGAAGCGCTGGAAGATCTCTTCAAACGCAAGAAGCCGCTTCCAAAGGACCCTGGCGCGGACCGATACACCTACATGGTGACGCGCCAAAGCGAGTCGGGAAACTCGACGCGCGAAGTGCCCGAAAGCATGATGCCTCGCTCGATCGCCAGGATCGTCAAGGACCGAATATGAGACGCTGGCCGTCTGCAGCCGGCTGTGCGCATAACTCCTGAAATGTGTTTGCCGAGGGTTGTGTCCTTCGAAGCCACCGTGACAACCGTGGTCGATGTCGATATCTCCTGATCATGTGCCATCGAAAAGGAGCGCCAAGCCGAGACAACGAAGATGGCGTGTCAAGCACGGGGGGACAATGAAATCGATCGTTGCAATCGCGGTTTTCATCGCCGGCATGACCGGCGCCGCCGTGGCCGCCGATATCAAGGTCATCAATGACAAGGCGGCCTTTCCGGACGGCCCGGCCTTCATTGACGGCAAACTTTACTATACCGAATACGGCGCTCATACGATTGACGTTTGGGACGGCCACGCCAACACGGTGTTCTGGAAAGGCGAAGGCTGCGGACCGTCCGCAGTGTTGCCGCTCGGCTCCGGCGATCTCATCGTGACCTGCTACGACAACGGCACGATCGCCCGCGTCTCCCGCGACGGCAAGACGGTAGCGACCTATGACAAAGACAGGGATGGCGGCTCGCTGCAGGGTCCGAACGACCTGGCGGCCGATGGAAAGGGCGGCATCTATTTCACCGCTTCCGGCCCCTGGGAGGCCTCGCCGATCGTTGGCAAAGTCTTTCATCTCACGGAGGACGGTACAATCACCGAGGTGGCCAACGACCTGCATTATGCCAATGGCATCGTGCTCGGCGCCGACGGCAGGCTCTATGTCAACGAATCCGAGGCGGGACGTGTGATCTCCTTCGCCATCAGGGACGATGGCACGCTCACGGATCGTCGTCTCTTCGTCCGCATCGGCGTCGCCGACGAGGCGTCGGGCATCAGTGCATATCCGGACGGCATCGAGCTCGGTCCGGACGGCAATTTCTACATCGGCCAGTATTCGAAGGGCCGCATCGTGGTGGTCGACAAGAACGGCAGCTTCATCAGGGCGATCGACGTGCCCTCGCCCACCGCACCGAACCTGACGTTCTCGCCCGACGGCAAGAAGCTCTACGTCATGGCGGTCGACGACACCACGAACGCGCCCTATTGGGGCAAGGTTTACGAGATACCTTTGCAGTAGCGGCGCCGACCGGTTGCCGGATATCCAGCGCCTGGAACGAAGCAATGTACACCATATTTGGGCGGATTCGCGCGTCGCTTGTCGTGATGGCGGCCGCCTTTGGTTCCGGCCCTGCATGGTCTGATGTCGTGAAACCGGGTGAGGAGGGCGAACTCCTGAACTTCCTGCCCGCGCTGGACGGACGACATGTCTGCTTTGCCCGGACCTACAGCGCCGACCATCTGGCCCAGCACCCGAAACAGAAGGTCACGGAAATCCAATTCAGGCTGGCGTATCACCGTTTCGAACCCGACGGATTTTTCGCCGAAGGCCAGCGCAACTATTATTTCCAGGTGCGTGCCAAGCTGCGTGATCGTGACAGGTTTCTGTCGACGATCGGCGAGTGCAGTCCTGCCGGCAATGAGATTTCATGCGGCGTGGACTGTGACGGTGGCGGCGTGGTCGTCAAACGCACCGGAAAACCCGGCCAGATTCTCGTCAGCCTGGACGAGTACGGTTACCTGCGCCTGAGCAGCGGTTGTGGCGGAGGTGACGAAGGCGGAGGGCTGGATCTCGAGCCGGGCGAGGACGACCACAACTTCCTGCTCACCGAAACCGGCGCGCAGTCCTGTCCTCACTACGACAACTGGTGATCAGGGCGCCTCGAAACCGACCGCCTTATGCGTGCCGTCACAGAATGGCTTCTTGGACGAATGGCCGCAGCGGCAGAACCAGACTTTTTCCACCCGGTCGACGTTGCGGCCGGTGCCGGACTCGACTTCGAGCCTTCCGGTTACCATCAGCGGCCCGTTGGGAACCGGCTTCACATCGACCGGACCGGCGAGATCGGCGATCTTGAGTTCGCTTTCTTTCGATAGCGGCTCGCCAGTCGCCACGAAGCCGCCATTGATATGGGAATTGTCGCAATAAGGTTTGTGGCGGGAAAGCCCGCAGCGGCAGAGCGTAGCGCGAAAACCCACCTCCTCGCCATTGATGCGCAAGTCGGCATGGAAGGCGAGCGGACCGTTCTCGCGCACAATTACGATGTTGGCTTGCGGAGGTCTCTCTTCCGCGCCGCCGTCCTTGCGCCGGACATGAATTGCGCCGGACGGGCAATTGCGGGCCACCCGCATCAGCGCCTCCGGATCGGCGGCGTCGGCGTCGATCCACGGCCCCTCGACATTGGCCTTGAAGGCGGATGGCTCGCCCATCACGCAGCGTCGCGCATGGATGCAGCGATGGCCGTCGAATTCAACCGTGACCTTCTGGCCTTCAGCGACCTCGATGCTCATGACGCGCTCCCTGGATTTGCCGATGCAGTCTGGGTTGCTGCTTCACTATCCGCCCGGGGGAGCGCGAATTCAATAGGACGATGGGCTTTGCCCCGCCGAGCAGCCGCCTCTCAGGGGCAGGGATTGCCGACCTTCTGGTGGAGTGCGTCCACCGCCTCTTGCATTGCGCCGGTCCAGTTCACGTCGGCCGATGAAAGCGCCATGTCGAGCTGCGGAATGCTGGTCGCGCCGATGATGTTCGACGTCACGAACCAGCGGCTCGTCACATAAGCATTGGCAAACAGTGCTGGCTCCATGCCGAACGAACGCGCAAGCTCGTTATAGGCGAGGATCGCCTCGGCCGCGCCCGGCGTCTGGTAACGCTGGCCACGGTCGAACAGCGTGGTGCGCGCGCCAGCGGGTCGCGCGCCATGATCGTACTTGCCGCTGAGAAAGCCCTGTCCGAGCGGCGAATAGGCGAGCAGGCCGACATCTTCGCGATGGCAGGTCTCGGCAAGGCTCACCTCATAAGTGCGGTTGACGAGGTTATAGGCGTTCTGCAGCGAGACCGGCCGCGGACCGACGCCCCTGTCGCTCTCGGCGATGAAGCGCATCACGCCCCAGGAGCTTTCGTTGGACAGGCCGAGGTGGCGTATCCTGCCGGCCTTCACCAATTCGTCGAAGACGGCGATCGTCTCCGCAATAGGCGTCTCGTCCTCATCACGCCGCGGCGGTTCCGTGCCGACCCGGATCGGGTTTGCTCCCCACGGCACGATGCGTTCCGGAAAATGGATCTGGTAGAGATCGATATGGTCGGTCTGAAGCCGCCTCAACGATTTCTCGATCGCATCGAAAATATCGCCGCGCACCAGCTTCGAAGGGCGGCCGCCGCGGAACCAGTCGTTCTTCGTCCGGCCGACAACCTTGGTCGCCACGATGACCCTGTCGCGGTTCTTCCGCGCCTTCATCCAGTTGCCGATATAGGTTTCGGTTCGCCCCTGTGTCTCCGGCATCGGCGGGATGGGGTAGAGTTCGGCTGTATCAAGGAAATTGACGCCCCGGTCGAAGGCGAAGTCCAGTTGCCGGTGGGCCTCGTCTTCGGTGTTCTGCTGGCCCCATGTCATGGTTCCCAGGCAGATCGCCGAAACATCGATGTCCGTGCGACCAAGGCGGCGCTTCTGCATGCGATGCTCCAGAAGAACGTGGAAGGATGTCAGGCGGGAACGGCACGATAGACGATCGATCGCCTTTCGCAAAGCGGCCGGCACGAAAACTGCGGAACCTCGAGCCTTCTTGCGAATTTGAAAGCTGGTCAACCGGCCGGAAATCGCGCCTTGCTTCAGAACGCCAAAACTGACCCGGTCGGCATCGCCCAGCCAGACCCGCAAGCTTTTGCGAGGGAGGCGCTGCTCAACTATGTGAGCGATACCGAGCCCGGCATCCGGCGCATCAGATCCGGGCGTGGCTTTGGCTATCGGGACGCCAGCGGCTGCGTCGAGGACCCGGAGATACTTGACCGCATCAGAAAGCTCGCCATCCCCCCCGCCTGGACCGAAGTGTGGATTTCGCCCGATTCGAAGGGACACATCCAGGCAACCGGACGCGACGATCGGGGCCGCAAGCAATACCGCTATCATGAGCGTTGGTCGACTTGCCGGGATGAGGCAAAATATTCGAGCCTCGTTGCCTTCGCAGGAGCCTTGCCGCGGTTGCGCGAACGCATCGATGCGGACCTGCGCAAGCGCAGCCTGGGCCGTGAGCGCGTGCTCGCGTCGATCGTCTGGCTGCTGGACAACACCATGATCAGAATCGGGAACTCCACCTATGCGCGCGACAACAAGAGCTTCGGCCTGACCACGCTGCGCCAGCGCCACGTCGCCGTGGAAGGCAGCCGCGTCCGTTTCGATTTCAAGGGCAAGTCGGGTCGGCAGTGGAAGCTCGATCTCGTCGATCGTCGCATCGTGCGCATCGTGCGGCAGGCGCAGGAACTGCCGGGCCAGCTGCTGTTCCAATATATCGACGGCGACGGAGAAAGGCGTGCCGTCCACTCGCACGATGTTAACGAGTATTTACGGGAGACGATGGGCGCCGATTTCAGCTCAAAGCACTTCCGAACCTGGGGCGGCACGAAGGCAGCGCTGGCTCTGTTCGCTCAGACGCCAACGCCGGACAGCGAACGTACCAGACGTCTCACGGTCAACAGGGTGGTGGGCGAAGTGGCGTCGTGGCTCGGCAACACGCGCACCGTCTGCCGCAAATGCTATATCCATCCCGCCGTCCTCGAGTCCTGGCTGGGTGGCACGCTGGACGCGGAGATTGCGCAAGCGCGCCGCCGCGTCCGCAAAGTGCCGCAGGGCGTGGACCGCGAGGAAATGATCGTCCTGAGATGGCTGGAATCGCGTGAGGCCAATCGGTCGTCAGCGACGTGACCGCCTGGCCCCTCGGGCGGCCTCATCGATCAGCATGTTGGCGATCTGCATTCTCACCATGGCGCGCTGGCGAAGATGAGGAGCCACCCGATCCGGGTGGTTGTTGAACGCGAAAGTGCGCCGCTTGCGGGCGAGTTCGTCGGCGTTGAAGGAACCGGGTAAGCCGAGCTCCTGCGATATCGCTTGCGGCTCGATCGAGGGCAGAACCTCTTCCGCCTTGGCGACTTCGACTGCCGCGAACAAGGCTTCGGCAGTTGCCTCCACATGCCGGTACTCGGCGGTTACCTCGTCAGCGGAGACCCGAATTCGTCCCGAATGCAGCTCATCGGCAACGGCCAGATAGTCGAACGAAACAGTCGTCCGACGTGCAGGATCAGGCTCCAGGGCCGCCGACGCTATCAATTCGTCAAGCAGCGAAGCAAAGTCGCGATCAGCCTGTGCTGTCATTGCGCTTCCTCCCCTGCCCCGAATTCGCGATGTCCTTTTGATCCAATCCTATAACTGGGGTTCGTTAATATTGCGGATGCACGGTCATGCGGAATTGAACGAACGGTGTCGTCAGAAAAAAAGCGGGCCACGCGGGGAACGCGGCCCGAAGTCGCCAGGTTGGCGAGGAAAATGCCAGCCGCAGCTGGCAAATCAGTTACGGTCTGTTTCTGCGAAAAGTTTCAGACCGCCCGAAAATTTTTGATCGTCTTTCCCGGCCGCATGGCAGCCATGCATTTGCTGCACTGCACAAAATTCGGGAATCACCTATGTTGCACTGCGGGAGGACCAACCAGGAGACTGGAATCATGGGCTTGGGCTTCTTCACCGAACTCTTCGCGCGGCCGCGCCCGAAGCACGAGGCGATCGCCTATCGGAACGCGCTTGCGCTGCTCACTGCGATGAACCCAGCTGACCGCGCCGACATCGGCATCAAGCCGGCCGACTTTCCGCGGATCGCCCGCGAGATGACGTTGCGCTGACGCGCGGTCATGTGCCGGAAAATCGATACAGGAGATTCCCGATTGAACATGTCGGCAATGGTATGCCGGCATAGCAATGTTCTCACCGCGATGCGGACAAGCTCCGCTCGGCTCTGAGGCTGCGCTCAGATGTAGGATTCGTTCCCGGCAAAACCGTCCGTCCAGCCATAGCTTTCCCAGCCGACCGTCCAGCCAAAGCCCTGACCGCCATAGTCATGGTACCAGCCATATGCCCAGCTTCCGGTGCCGTACCAGCCCAGTTCCCATCCCTCGTGGATGAACCAGCCGAAGGCCCAGCCATTGGCCGTCTGGTACCAACCGTGATCCCACCCGCCTTCGAGATGCCAGCCCCAGCCCCAACCGCCTTGCTCGTACCAGCCGTAGTTCCAGCCGCCCAGGTCGAAGGAGGCGCCGAAGTACCAGCTCGCGACTCGCGGCGGCCACCCCCAACCTTCGTGACCATAATTGCCGCCCCACCAGCCATAGTTCTGCCAGCCTATGTTGGAGCCGCCCCAACCCAGGCCGCCATAGTCGAAGTACCACCCATATGCCCAGTTGCCGGTGCCATACCAGCCGAATTCCCAGCCGGCATGGAACGACCAGCCGAAAGTCCAGCCGCCGCTTTCACTGAACCAGCCCAGGTCCCAGCCGATTTCGGTGTGCCACCCAAGATCGAAACCGCCGTCCCGGTACCAACCGTAGTTCCAACCCCCGAAGTCGAAAGTCGAGGACGCCCAACCAGGCCCCGACACGCCGTCAGCAGGTCCATAGAGGGCTTGGATGCCCGTGATATCTGTCTGTGTCAGATCAAACACATAGCCGGTAACCGGGTACATGATCGAGTTGGCGACAGAAGTGTGATCGAGGCCGATGGCGTGGCCGATCTCATGTAGCGCTACGGAATAGAAATCCGTCTCCCAGCTCTGCAGCCCGTTATTGTCCAGGGTCCAATCTTCCGCAGTGTCGAACCTTATTTCAGCCCATGACATCTCGTCGGTTCTGGGATTGGACCAAAAGGTGGTTTCCCCGACGATGCTGCCAAATCCGTCGATGCGATCCCAACCGAGAATGATGTCCGCGCTCGCCGTGTCGGCCGTGAACACGAAATCGATATCGGCGTAGTGCTCCCACTGGTCGAACGCGGCCGTCACCAGCGCCTGGTATTCGGAGCTCAGCTCAGCCGTATAGCTGTAGTATGTCGACGTCGTGGGCAGGGCGAAGCTGTAGGTTACGGTGCCTCCCGAAGTGCCGAAAGAGCCATCTCCCCATTTAGCCCCGAAATACTCAGTCGCCATTGGCCTCTCCCGCAAATGCAAACACGAGGTTTCTGCTCACCGCCGCAATGATGAAGCTTGTGCCTTCGAATTGTCACAAGATTGCGGCATTTGGCGACTGCCGGCTTGCAAACCGGCATGAAGGCTACATGCGCGCCTGCTCGCCTACCGGCCGCTCAGGAAATCGACCTTCGACAACGGCACGCCATTGTGCCGCAGGATGTCGTAAGCGGTCGTCACGTGAAAGAAGAAGTTGGGCAGCGCGAACTGCTGAAGATAATCGAGGCCGGTGAAGTTCAGTTCCCGCTGCCGGCCCTTGATGGTGATCGACCTTTCCTGCGCCCCTTCGAAATCGTCTTCGGTAAATGTTGCGAGATAGACGCGGGTCTTGGCAATCCGCGCCTGCAGGTCGGCGAAGCTCTCTTCATTGTCTTCGTAGCGCGGCGTCTCGCGTCCGGTGAGCCGCGAAGGCGCGCCCTTGGCATGGTCGCTGGCGAGCTGAACCTGGCCCTTCAGCGGGAACATGTCCGGGGCAAGCCGCGCATTGATCAACACGGCCGCGTCGATCTTGCGCTCGACCGCATTGGCCTCGCCCTTGGAAAGCACGTGCGACAGCGCGCCTAGCATGCGCGTGAAAACCGGAACCGACGCCTGAAACATCGATATCGACAAGCTGACCTCCCTCGAATGTTTGATCGCCACTTAGAGCATGATCGCGAAAAGTTGCAGACTTTTCCGATAAGATAAAGTTGCAGACTTTTCCGATAAGATCATGCGTCAAACTGAAGAGTTGGAGCAGGATGAATGACTCCGCTCTGATTCACCCTGCTCTAGAAGCTCCGCCGCCCTTCTGGCAAGGGCCAACAAGCCGCCGCATTCTGTGCTAGTGTCGTGATTTCGAAGTTCGCTTGGTTTTGATATCTGGCTTGGGGCGAACTTCGAAATCAAAACGACACTAGGAATCAATAAGTTGCTAGTGTCCCTGTGATTCCGAAATTCGCTCTGCGGGTGATATTGAACTCGTGCGAATTTCGGAATCGGGACACTAGCCTCCGAACGCTCAGCCCTTGGAGTCGCAAATGAAGACCGCCCTCGCCGCCGCAGCACTGGCTTCGGCAATCGCTCTTCCCTATGCCGCTTTCGCTGAAGACGACTATCTCGACAACCGCTCGGACGCCGGCGTTCTCGTGCGCTCGCTCTACAATGCGGTGAACCGCAAGGAATATGCGCGCGCCTGGGATTACTACGGCGATCAGAAGCCCGCGGCGAGCTATCAGAAATTCGTCGACGGCTATGCCGGCACCGAGCGCGTCGAGGTGGCCACAGGCGCGGTCAGCGAGGACGGCGCGGCCGGCAGCATCTTCTACCAGGTCCCGGTCGCGATCCGGGCTACCGACAAGAACGGCGGCTCGAAGACCTTCGCCGGCTGCTACACGGCCCGTCTCGCCCAACCGGCGATCCAGGAGCCGCCTTTCAAGCCCATGCACATCGAGGAGGGTGCGCTGAAGCCGGCATCCGACGACGGTCCTCTGACGGATGCGGTGCCGGAACGCTGCGGCAATGCCCCGCCCGTCAAGGCCGACGCCACGCGCGACAGGATCGTCGTGGCATTCAAGGCGGCTTATGGCGACATTTGCCAGACACTGATGCCGGACGCGGAACGGGGAGCGGCGGACCCCGAGGTCCACACACTCAAGTTCCGCTACTCCTACGACACCGGCAGCGACCCCGAGCGCGAGGCGAAGCTCTACAAATTCAACTGCGGCTGGGGCGCCTATAATTCCAACGAAGTCTACTACTTTGCCAATGAAAGCGGCGAGTTCCATCAATTGCAGTTCGCCACCCCCGATCTCGACGTCCGCTACGACGATCCCCCCGAAGGAACCAAGCTGAAGTCGATGGCCATCGTCGGCTATAAAGCGGCGGACCAACTCGTGAATTCGGAGTTCGACGAGAACGACAAGTCGGTGACGTCCTTCTCGAAGTGGCGCGGTCTCGGCGACGCTTTCTCGGGCGGAAAGTGGATATTCCGCGACGGCGACTTCACGCTGGTCCAATACGAGGCCGACCCGACCTATGACGGGGAAACGAACCCGCAGACGCTGCTCGATTTCGACACCGCGCCGTGACCCATTGAGACAATCTATTTCCCGACCGACAGCATCCAGTTGAGCGTCTCGCGCCAGTCTGTCATGCGAATCGGCGTGCCATGCGTACCGGTCTCGAAGCGCACGAAGCGGGCGGGATAACCGCCTTTCGCGCTAAGCAGAGAGCGGTAGAAGGCCTCCTGATCCGCAACGGCAAAGACAGTGTCGCGGCTGCCATGACCGAAAAAAACCGGCATCTTGCGCTTGTAGGCGGCCGTCGTGCGGAAATTCTCGTCAAAAACCGAGCCGAGCAGCAACAGGCCCGAAAGCCGGGCGGCAACGCGGTCGTTCCCGGCGAGCTTCCAGCACAGGAACCCGCCCATCGAGCCGCAGGCAACGAAGATCTTTGCGCCGGGCGACGCCTCGGCATAATGCTCGATCAGCGCCGCCACGTCGGAGGCCCCCTTGTCGTCGAAATCGGAAAAGTCCGGCGACAGATAGAGCCCGCCATTCTCGACCATCAGATTCTTGATACGGTTGAAATTGCCGCCGAAGGTGAAATCGTCGACGCCCTGCTTGCGGCTGCCGCCCTGCCCGTGCAGGTAGACGGTGATGATCGAGGCGCCCTCGGTTTTGCCGACCGCATAGAAGCGGATGTCGCCCACTCCCGACTTGAGCCTCAGGTCCTTCTGCTCGCTCCGCACGCCGAGCGAGACATAGGCGCGCTTGACGCGGCGCTCAGGCACCTCGTCCCGCTCGTCGATGTCGCGCGCCTCGCGATAATCGACCACGCGATACGCCCCGCCATCGTCCGACGACAGCGATGCGGGATAGGCGAAGAGATCGTCCTTGAAGGGTTGGAGGGACTGGGCGGAGGCGGCGAGAGGGGCGAATAGGAACGCCATGAGGGGGAGTAAGGCCAAGGCTGCGTTCCTTCGCGCCCCCCTCTGTCCTGAGCCTGTCGAATGGGCCGGACATCTCCCCCTAAAGGGGGCAGATTGGCTGTCATTGATGGTTTCGCCAATCTCGAACGTTGACGATTGGCGAAACCCAAGCGGCCGGCCAATCTCCCCCCTTGCGGGGGAGATGTCCGGCCCATTCGACAGGCTCAGGACAGAGGGGGGCGACGTAGAGCGCAAACCTGAACCTCGAACAAACTCGGCGAGGCTTGCGTTCTCCGGGCCCATCTTGTCAACGATATGGTGGCTTCAATCCTGCAGCACGCCGCCGGCAAGCTGCATGGCCTCCGGCGTGTCGACGTCGACAGCCGCACCAGCGCCGATCTCGACATCGACGACGGCATTGTCAGTGGATTCCACGATATGGCGCGCGCCGGTATCGCCTTCGAGCGTCATCACCTCCGGAAACAGCGCCCGCGGCAGGATCACCGGATTGCCGCGCCTGCCATCATGGGTGGCGCGCACGATCGCCGCTCCGTTGGACGTCACGAAAGCCGCGATCAGTCGGTCGAGATCGGCTGCCGCGACGCCCGGCATGTCGCCGAGCATGATCAGCGCGCCGTCTGCTTCCGGCGCCAATGCCCGGATGCCAGCTATTAGCGAACCGGCAAGGCCGGACGCATAGTCTAGGTTATGCGCCCTCCGCACCGCAAGGCCCGCAAGCGCTGCCGACACGCGCTGCTCCTGGTGGCCGGTCACGACCACCACTTCCCCTGCCCGGCTGAGGAGCGCCGTCTCCGCCGTTCGCCGCACCAGCGGATAGCCGCCGAACAGCGCCATCAGCTTGTTGGGCCCGCCCATGCGGCTTGAGCGCCCTGCCGCCAGAACCACCGCATCGACGCGCAAGCGCC
>Ga0081539_10000689_pt1 | contig 67679 bp, 60 predicted proteins | sample TabmetS4T2R2_FD_71023 | JGI IMG/M metagenome (GOLD analysis project Ga0081539, IMG submission 71023) | Tabebuia heterophylla rhizosphere microbial communities from the University of Puerto Rico - S4T2R2 | ecosystem: Host-associated > Plants > Roots > Rhizosphere ...
AGTTGACGAAGGCGCTCACAGTCTCCGCGCACCGCTTCACACGAGGCGCGCGCGAGAAGATTGAACGCGCGGGCGGAACAGCGAACGTCGTCACTTCGTTTCACAAGGCGGACGCGCTCGTCCCCGTCAACGAGTAGCCGACGCTCTAAAGTCGCTTTGAAAAGGCCAACGAACAGCACACGCTGAGGACGCCCGCGAGAGTCGAAACTCTTCCGAGCGTCTTCAGCGTTGTTTGGTATAACGGAAGCGTTCAGCGCTCAGCTTTCGGCAGTCAGCTTTGTTATCATTACGAGGCGCGACTGCTCAACGGAGGCAACTCCAGAAGGGATGAAGGCTGAAAGCTGAGCGCTGAACGCTGAAAGCTAAAAGACATGGACAAGTTCTTCGCCGCCATACGCAACATGTTCACCGTGCCCGACCTGCGTAAACGCATTCTGTTTACGCTCGGCCTGCTCGCGGTCTATCGCTTCGGCGCGCACGTCACCGCGCCCGGCGTTGACCGCGAACAGCTACGCCGCGTCTGGGCCGAAGTCGGCTCGACCTTGCTCGGCGTGCTCGACCTCTTTTCGGGCGGAAACTTCCAGACCATCTCGGTCTTCGCTCTGGGCGTAACGCCCTACATCACGGCCACGATCATCACGCAGTTGATGACGACCGTCTTCCCGCAGCTCAAGCGCTTGCAGGAGGAGGGCGAGGCCGGGCGGCAGAAGATTAACCAGTACAACCGGTATTTGACGGTCGTGCTCTGCATGTTTCAAACCTTCATCGTCGCGCGCTGGCTTCAGGCCAACGGCGTCGGCGAGGCGGGCGCGGGCTTCCTCGTCACGACGATGATAACGCTGACGACGGGCACGATCTTCGTCATGTGGCTCGGCGAGCAGATTACAGACCGCGGCATCGGCAACGGCATCTCGCTCCTCATCTTCACGGGCATCGTCATCGGACTGCCCTCGCGCGGCGTGCCGCAGGTCGTAGAGCGTCTCAGAAGCGGCGACACGTTCGCCGTTATCGGCGTCATAGCGATGCTCGCCGTGCTCATCGGACTCATCGCCTTCGTCGTCTACGTCGAAACGGCGCGACGCAAAGTTCCGATCTCCTACGCCAAGCGGCACGTCGGACGCCAACTCGTCGGCGGTCAGCAGACGCACATGCCCATCAAGCTCAACATGGGCGGCGTCATCCCCGTCATCTTCGCCTCCTCCGTGCTCGCAATACCGCAGACGGTTTTGCAGTTTCTCCCCTTCGACCCGAACAACACCGCGTCCATCTCGACGCGCATACACACTTTCTTCCGCGACTTCCACGGCGGCGACCCCTACTACGAACTCCTCTTCGCCTCGATGATCGTCCTGTTCACCTTCTTCTACATCACGATCATCTTCAACGTCGAAGAGGTCTCGGACAACCTTCGCAAGCACGGCGGCTTCATCCCCGGCATCCGACCCGGCAGGAACACCGCCGAGTTTTTGAACACCATCCTGACGCGTCTGACGACCGTAGGCGCTCTCTACCTCGTCGTCGTCGCGCTCATCCCGCAGATAATGTTGAGCGGTTTCAACGTCGGACGCCTGCCGTTTGTCGGCGTGCGCCTCGAAGAGTTCGTCACAGGCACGCCGGGCTTGGGCTGGGTCCCGCGCGGCATGGGTTATCAGTTCTACTTCGGCGGCACAAGTTTGCTGATTCTCGTCGGCGTCGCAATGGACACGGTCGCGCAGATAGAGTCGCAACTCGTCATGCGCAACTACGAAGGCTTCTTCGGGCCGGGCAGCCGCCTGCGCGGACGCAGATCATGAGGGAAGTGATGAATGCGGAATGATGAGTGATGAATTAAAACAGCGTTCCTCTCATCATTCATCATTCATCATTCATCATTCCGCATTCATCATTCTCTTTATGTCGAAGGCAATCGTCATGATGGGTGCGCCGGGCGCGGGCAAGGGGACGCAGGCGCGTCTGCTCGAGGAGCGAACGGGCCTGCCGCAGATTTCGACGGGCGACATCTTCCGCGCGCTCTTGAAAACCGACTCGCCGCTCGCCTCGGAACTTCGACCGATTCTCTCGTCGGGCACGCTCGTCCCCGACGAATTGACGACGCGCATCGTCCGAGAGCGCACGTCGCAGGAGGACTCGCGCGGCGGCTACGTCCTCGACGGCTTCCCGCGCACGACCGCGCAGGCCGAGATGCTCGAAGCGCTCGCCGCCGAGCAGGGGCACACGCTCGTAGCGATTCTGGTTGACGTGCCGTTTGAAATTTTGGAGAAGCGCGTGACGGGTCGTCGCAACTGTCCGGTCTGCGGCGAGATTTACAACGTCTATTTCAAGCCGCCGAAGACGGACGAAGTCTGCGACCTGCACCCCGAAGCGAAACTCCGCCAGCGCGCCGACGACAACGCCGAAACCATCAAGACGCGGCTCGCAACCTACCAGCAGGAGACGCAGCCGCTTCTCGACTACTACGAACGCACCGGTCGTCTCCGACGCGTTGACGGCACGCGCGACCTCGAAACGATTTACGCGGACATTGAAAAGATAGTGATGAATGCGGCAGTGTGAGTGATGAATTAAGAACAGCATCCTTCTCATCACTCACACTGCCGCATTCATCATTCATCACTTTCTTATGATCATCGGGAAGTCGAAAAGGGAACTTGAGAAGATGCGGGCCGCCGGGCGTCTCGTGGCGGAGGTGCGCGAGGAGTTGCGCCGGATGGTTCAGCCCGGCGTCACCACCCTCGAACTCGACATGGCCGCCGAACGGATGATACGCGACGCGGGCGCGCTTCCAACCTTCAAGGGCTACCACGGCTTTCCGTATTCGATCTGCGCGTCGGTGAACGAACAGATCGTCCACGGCTTCCCTTCAACTTACGAGTTGAAAGAAGGCGACATCTTCTCGCTCGACTGCGGCGTGACGCTCGCGGGCTACGTCGGCGACACGGCCACCACAGTCCCCGTCGGGCGCGTGAGCGAAGAACGCCTGCGCCTGATACGCGTCGCGGAGGAGTGTCTGGAGCGCGCAATCAGCCAGTGCTGGCCGGGCAAGCGCTTGGGCGACATCGGGTGGGCCGTGCAGGAGCACGCCGAAAGGAACGGCTACGGCATCGTGCGCGACTACGTGGGCCACGGCATCGGTCGAAGGATGCACGAAGACCCGCAGATACCGAATTACGGCAAGCCCGGAACGAAGGACAAAATCCGCGCCGGATACGTCTTCGCAATCGAGCCGATGATTAACATGGGCACGCACCAGACGAAGACGCTCAAGGACGGCTGGACGGTCGTCACACTCGACGGCCAACCTAGCGCGCACGTCGAACACACGGTCGCAGTCACCGAAGAGGGGCCGGAAGTGCTCACGCGCGTTGCGGAGAGCGTGCCCGCCGTCGAGACCGTCGGGGCGTGAGCGCGGCGGTCGTCCGGCGGTTTGGAAATACGGGTTAAGTGTGTTATTATTCGCAGTTTGCAGCCCGACTCGCGTTTTCTCTTGAGATACTCTTAGGGTATGGCGAAGGAAGAAGCGATAGAGGTGATGGCGAAAGTCATCGAGACTTTGCCGAACGCGATGTTTCGCGTCGAGTTGGACGAGAGCAAGCATCAGGTGCTCGCACACGTCTCCGGCAAGATGAGGAAGAATTTCATACGCATCCTGCCGGGCGACCGCGTCCTCGTCGAGCTTTCGCCTTACGACTTGAACCGCGGACGCATCACGTACCGCTACAAGTGAAACGGTCGGCGCGCGCAGTAGTTTCCCGAAAGGGGTGAGAGACGTAATGAAGGTAAGAGCTTCGGTTAAGAAGATGTGCGACAACTGCAAGATAATCCACCGCAAGGGCGTTGTGCGCGTGATCTGCACGAACCCCAAGCACAAGCAGCGGCAGGGGTAACTGGATTTTAGATTTTGGATTTTGGATTGAAGGAAGGCATAGCTTTTATCTTTCAATCCAAAATCTAAAATCCAAAATCGTTTTGACTCGGAGATTGAACTGAAATGGCTCGTGTAGTTGGCGTTGACCTCCCGGTCAACAAGAGAATCGAGGTCGGACTCACCTACATCTACGGCATCGGGCGGTCGCGCGCTTACTCCATTCTACAGGAGGCGCAGGTCAGCCCCGACATACGCGTCCGCGACTTGGACGAGGCGCAGGTGAACCGCATACGCCAGATCATCGAGGCGCAGGGCGAGGTAGAGGGCGACCTCCGCAAGCGCGTCCAGATGGACATCAAGCGTCTGATGGACATCGGCTGCTACCGCGGCCTCCGACACCGCCGCGGATTGCCCGTGCGCGGGCAGCGCACGCACACAAACGCGCGCACACGCAAAGGCCCGCGCCGCGCCACGGTCGCCAAGAAGAAGGCGCCGGGCAAGAAGTAAGAATTGAGAGACTAGGGACTAGAGGCTAGAGACTAGCATCGTGCTTCTCACTAGCCTCTAGCCTCTAGCCTCTAGCCTCTGAGAAATCATGGCAAAAGCGACAACAGGAAAGAAGAAGACCTTCCGCAAGAAGGAAAAGAAGAACATCCCCGTGGGGATCGTGCATATCTCGGCGTCGTTTAATAACACGCTGATTTCGATCACCGACACCGAGGGAAACTTGATCGCGCAGTCGAGTTCGGGCGCGCGCGGTTTTCGAGGCTCTCGGAAGGGCACGCCCTTCGCCGCGCAGCAGGCCGCGTACGAGGCCGCGAACAAGGCGAAGGAAGCGGGGATGCAGCAGTGCGAAGTGCGCGTTAAGGGGCCGGGCGGCGGACGCGAGTCGGCCATCCGCGCAATCAATAGCGCGGGGATTCGCGTCACGGTCATACGCGACACGACGCCCATCCCGCACAACGGCTGCCGCCCGCCGAAGCGGCGCAGAGTTTAGTCGAAGCTTTTAGCTGTTGGCTTTTAGCTTTTAGCCAAACCGTTTCTGGCTAAAAGCTAAAAGCCAACAGCTAAAAGCTATTTAACCCAAAGGACGAAGGGCCGCGCGCCCGCTTTCGTGCGCGCGGTCTGTAAACTTTTCCGTCTGACATTTAGACTGGAGGCAAAACTGAAGTGGCTAGGTATCGTGGTGCGGTGTGCCGTCTGTGCCGCCGCGAAGGTGCGAAATTATTTTTGAAGGGCGACCGCTGTTTCAAGCCGTCGTGCCCGATTGAGAAGCGCGGCACGCAGCCGCCCGGACAGCACGGAAACTCGATGCGCCGCGGCAAGGCTCTGCAAGGCTACGGCCTGCAACTGCGCGAGAAGCAGAAGGTCAAGCGAATTTACTTCGTCCTCGAAGGACAGTTTCGCAACTACTTCGAGCGCGCCGCGCGCATGAAAGGCATCACGGGCGAGAACCTTCTGACGCTTCTCGAACGCCGCCTCGACAACGCGGTCTATCGCGCGGGCTTCGCAACGTCGCGCCGTCAGGCGCGCCAACTCGTCAACCACGGGCACATCGAAGTCAACGGGCGCAAGGTTGATATCCCCTCGTTTCAGGTCAAGCCGGGCGACACCATCGCCGTCAAAGAGGCCAGCCGCAAGAACGCGCACATCGAAGGCGCGTGGCAGACGGCGGGCGGGCGCGGGCGTCCGAACTGGATTGCCCCCGCCGAAGGCGGCGAGATGGCGGCGCGCGTCGTCACGCAGCCAGTCCGCGACGACGTTGACCGCTCGATCAACGAGCAACTGATCGTCGAGCTTTACAGCAAGTAACGCACCGCAAGCGCGGCTCGGCACGCGCGCCTCGTGAGTCCGCACCGGACGCGAGGCGCGCGCGCGTGCCGCCGTCATCGCTTTTTCATACGAGGGTCTTTAAAGTTATGGCAATGGAACAACACAGCCTCTGGACAGGTTTTCAGATGCCGCGCCGCCTCGCCGTTGAGGGTGAGACCTTGACCGAGCGTTACGGACGGTTTTCCGCGCAGCCGTTCGAGCGCGGCTTCGGCACGACAATCGGCAACTCGCTTCGCCGCGCGCTTCTTTCGTCAATCGAGGGCGCGGCAATCACGGCAGTCAAAATCGAGGGCGTCGAGCACGAGTTCTCTTCGATTCGCGGCGTGGTTGAAGACGCGACCGACGTGATTCTCAATCTCAAGCAGATTCCCTTCAAGCTCCACGGGACTGAGGCGAAGACTCTGACGATTCACCGCGACGGCGCGGGCGAAGTCACTAGCGCCGACATTGAGCACGACGCGGACATCGAAGTGCTCGACCCCGGAGTCTATATCGCGACCGTCAGCGAAGGCGGCTCGCTCACAATCGAGATGCGTCTGAAGCGCGGGCGCGGCTACGTTCCCGCCGAACGCAACTTCGACGAGGATTTGTCACTCGGTTATATCCCGATTGACTCCGTACACACGCCCGTCAAGAAGGTCAACTACACGGTCGAGGCCGCGCGTCTCGGTCAGAACACGGAGTTTGACAAGCTGACGATTGAGGTCTGGACGGACGGCTCTGTTAAGCCCGACGACGCAATCGGCCTCGCCGCGAAGTTGATAAAAGACCACATGCAAATCTTCATCAACTTCGAGGAAGACACAGACGAGTTCGCCTACCAGAACATCGAGCGACCGCCCTTGCCGCGCAACGACGTGCTCGACCGCTCGGTTGACGAGCTTGAACTCTCAGTCCGCTCCTACAACTGCCTGAAGAACGCAAACATCCGCAGCATCCGCGACCTCGTTCAACGCAGCGAGCGCGAGATGCTCGCGACGAAGAACTTCGGCAAGAAGTCTTTGAACGAGATTAAGGAAATCTTGCACGGCATGGGGCTGGATTTCGGCATGGCCTTCGACGAACAGGGCAACCCGATTCCGGGAACGGGCGGCGGCGAAGACCTCAGCGACTTCGCGGACGACGACGAAGAATAAACGAAATGATGAATGATGAATGCGGAGTGATGAATTAAATAAAACCGCTCGCATTACATTCATCATTCATCATTCCGCATTCATCATTTCAGGATTTTTGTCATGCGACACTTAAACGCACACAGGAAATTGGGACGCACGAGCGAGCACCGCATGTCCATGCTCAGGAACATGGCGACCTCGCTGATTAACGCGCGCGACGAACGCATCGTGACGACCGTGCCGAAGGCGAAAGAGCTTCGGCCCTTCGTCGAGCGCGTCATCACGCTCGCCAAGCGCGCGAGCGCTCTGACGGGCGACGAGGCCGCCGCGCGTGCTCTGCACCTTCGGCGTCAGGCCGCGTCGTTCTTCCACGCGGGCAACACGCGCCGCGACGGCGACGCGACACGCGGGCGCAAGCAGTCGGAGATGCCGCGCACGGCGGGCGTCGCCGCATTGAAGCGTCTGTTCGACGAACTCGGCGAGCGCTACAAAGACCGTCCGGGCGGCTACACGCGAATCATACGTCTCGGCAACCGCGACGGCGATAACGCCGAACTCGCAATCATCGAACTCGTTGACAACCCGCGCGAGCGCGAGGCCGCGGAGGCCGCGTCGAAGCGCGCCAAGTCAGCCGCTTCCTCGAAGAAGAAGGCTGCGAAGAAGGGCGGCAAGGGCGAGACACCGGACGCGGGTTCTACGAAAAAGGAAGGCCGCGGCGGGCGTCGCTCGAAGAAGACCGAGTCAACAGCCGCCGAAGCAGAGACGGAGTAGTTGAAGTCGAAGCGAGACTGCGCCGCCGAAGCGCGTCGAGGCGTACGAAGCCGGAAGGTTTTTCGACGCGGGCGCGGCCCGTGGTCAGTCTCGACCGAACGACCCGCCGCAACTCGAAAGCCCCACACGCACGCTCGCGGGCCGCGTCGGCGGGGCTTTTTCTCTTGCGTTGAAACGACCTTGATGCGCGCCGCAAAAGCTTCGGGCGCGTTCGTTCGGAGGCACGAAGGATGAGCACGGACGACCAGAATCAGACGCCGGCGCGAGGCGGCGAACAGGAACAAGCGACGGGCGCGGCTGCCGCGCCGCAAGCGGACGCGAGCAATCAACCGGCGGGTCAGCCGTCGGGCGGCGCGCGCGGCGAGCGTCACGGGCGTCGTCGTCACAATCGTTCGGAGCGTCGCCCGCAGCAGCAGCAATCGCAGCCGCGTCGCACCGAACCCGCGCTCAACATAGACGAGCTGCGCGAGTTGACCGAACTCTTCTCGTCGCACGGACTGACCGACTTCGAGTTTGAGAACGCCGACATACGCATACGACTTGCGCGCAACCCCGCGCCCGTCGTCGCGGCTGCGCCCGCGGCGGTCGTCCCGGCTGCTGCGCTCAACCCGCTCGCCGCGATGCAGACGGCGGCTGCGGGCGTTCACGCGCAGGCCGTGCCGCACGCGTCCGAGGCCGCGAAGGCTTCGGGCGAAGAGGCACAGGCCGAAGAGGAACTGCACGTCATCCCGTCGCCCATCGTCGGCACGTTCTACCGCTCGCCCGCGCCGAACGCCGAGCCGTTCGTGAAAGTCGGAAGCCACGTCGAGCAAGACACGGTCGTCTGCATCATCGAGGCTATGAAGTTGATGAACGAGATTCTGGCGGAGACCACGGGCACAATCGCCAAAATCTACGTCGAGAACGGCCAACCCGTCGAGTACGATCAGCCGCTGTTCGGAGTGAAGAAATAGGTGTCGGGTGTCAGGTATCGGGTGTCGGTGAAGATGAGTTCTTAACTGACACCCGACACCTGCATTATCCATGAGAAGATTTCGTAAAATCCTAATCGCTAATCGCGGCGAGATTGCGTGCCGCATCATCTGGACGTGCAAGGAGATGGGCATCCAGACGGTCGCCGTGCATTCTTCAGCCGACCGCGACTCGCTGCACGTGCGCTTCGCCGACGAAGCCATCTGCATCGGCGGCGCGACATCGGCGCAGAGCTACCTAAACATCCCTTCGGTAATCGCAGCCGCGGAGATTACGAACGTTGACGCGATACACCCCGGCTACGGCTTCCTCGCCGAGTCGGCGCAGTTCGCGGAAATCTGCGAGGCTTGCAACGTCAAGTTCATAGGCCCGCGCCCCGACGTGATTCGACTGATGGGCGACAAGGTCGAGGCGCGGCGCGCGATGAAGGAGGCCGGAGTCCCAATCCTTCCCGGTAGCCCCGACCCTTTGAAGACCGAGGAGGAGGCGCGCGCCCTCGCGCGTGAGATAGGTTACCCCGTAATCATCAAGGCCGCGGCTGGCGGCGGCGGGCGCGGCATGCGCATCGTCAGAAGCGACGAAGAACTCGGCCCCGCGATGCAGACCGCCGCGACCGAGGCGGCGGCGGCATTCCGCAGCGGCGACATCTACATCGAGAAGTTCGTCGAAAACCCGCGCCACGTAGAGATTCAAGTCCTCGCGGACGAGCACGGCCACTGCATACACCTCGGCGAGCGCGACTGCTCCATCCAGCGTCGTCACCAGAAGCTTGTCGAGGAAGCGCCGAGTCCGGCGCTCACGCCTGAGTTGCGCGCGACGATGGGCGCGGCGGCGGTCGAGGCTTGCAAGCGAGTCGGGTATTCGAGCGCGGGGACGGTAGAGTTCCTCTTGGATGAAGACGGCAAGTTCTACTTCATGGAGATGAACACGCGCATACAGGTCGAGCATCCGGTGACGGAGATGATCACGCTCGCAGACATCGTGCGCAACCAGATTCTCATCGCCGAGGGAAATCCGCTCTGGTACACGCAGCCCGACGTTCTCTTCGTCGGCCACTCGATAGAGTGTCGCATCAACGCCGAAGACCCGAACACGTTCGCGCCGTCGCCCGGATTGATTACGGCCTACAATGCGCCGGGCGGGCCGGGCGTCCGGCTCGACACGGCTGCATATCCCGGCTACGTCGTTCCGCCCTACTACGACTCGCTCATCGCCAAGCTCATCGTCCACGCGCGCACGCGTGAGGTCGCGATTGCGCGCATGCGTCGCGCGTTGGAAGTGATGGTCGTCGAAGGAATCAAGACGACGATACCGCTCCACCGCGCGATAATGGAAGACACATTTTTCCGCGCGGGCGAGTATTCGACGCGCTTCATGGAGCAATTTTTCGAGCGCCGAAAAGGGCACGGCGGGACGAAGCGCGCGGCGTCGGAGGCGGCCTGAAACGCGTGCGCGCGACGGTTTGACTGGCGTCGGTATCGTCTTTATAATGAAGGACTTTTCTGGGGCGGGGCTTTCTCGCCTGTGTGGGAGGAGTTGAGGTTTTATGGCTTACGCAATCATCCGTTCAGGCGGCAAACAGTTTCGCGTCGAAGAGGGCGCGACCGTTCGAGTGCCTTCGCTCGACAAGAAGGCTGGCGAGACCGTCGAACTCGAAGCGCTCGTCGTCGGCGGCGACGAAGGCGTGCGTGTCGGCAGCCCCGCGGTTGAGGGCGCGAAAGTGACGGGGACGGTAGTTGACCACGGTCGCGGCGACAAGATAATCGTCTTCAAAAAGAAGCGACGCAAACAGTATAAGCGCACGCACGGCCACCGGCAGAATTACACGACGGTGAAGATTGACTCGATTGGATAATGATGAATGATGAATGCGGAATGATGAATTAAAAGCGCGCCGCTTCAAATTCATCATTCATCACTTCGCATTCCGCATTAGGAGTTTTAGACAATGGCACATAAAAAAGGCGTCGGCTCATCGCGCAACGGGCGCGACTCGCATTCGCAGCGACTGGGTTTGAAAAAATTCGGCGGCGAAAAAGTTTTGGGCGGTAACATTCTTGCGCGCCAGCGCGGGACGAAGTGGAAGCCGGGCAAGAACGTCGGACGCGGCAAGGACGACACTTTGTTCGCGCTCGTTGACGGCGTCGTGAAGTTTGAGGACAAGGGACGCCACGGCAAGTTCATAAGCGTCTATCCGCCGCGGCAGGAGGCGGCTACGCCCGCGCCTGAACAGGAGGAGCGGACGCTCGCCGTCTAGCCTCAGTGGACGACTGGGTTGCTTCTGATGCGACGCCCGCGCCGAGTGGAAAACTCAAGCGACGGGCGTCGCTTTCGATTTTGGATTTGCGATTTTGGATTTTGGATTGATGAGAAGCACAGTGTCTCTCATCAGTCTTCTTTGAGGCGACGCACGCCGGAGTGATTGAAAACAGCGTCGCCTTCATCAGTCAGTCAATCCAAAATCCGAAATCCGAAATCCGAAATCCGAAGTTGTTTATTGATCGCGCAAAGATTCGCGTACGAGGGGGGCACGGCGGAAACGGCGTGACGGCTTTTCGGCGCGAGAAGTTTGTTCCGCGCGGCGGGCCTTCGGGCGGCGACGGCGGGCGCGGGGGCGACGTTTGGTTAGTCGCCGATTCGTCTTTGAACACGCTCTTGCACCTGCGCTACAACCCCGAACACACAGCCGAGCGCGGGCGGCATGGCGAAGGCTCGAACCGTTCGGGCCGTGAGGGCGAAGACGTGGAGGTGCGCGTGCCCACGGGGACGCAGGTGTTTGACACGGAGACGGGCGACCTTTTAGTTGACCTCGCCGAAGATGGGCAGCGCTGGCTCGCCGCGAAGGGCGGGCGCGGCGGATTCGGCAACGCGCACTTCACTTCTTCGACGAATCGCGCGCCGCGCTATCATCAGGAGGGGAGTGCGGGCGAGGAGCGCGAACTTCAGTTGGAGTTGAAACTGCTCGCCGATGTCGGCCTCGTCGGTTTCCCGAACGCGGGGAAGTCAACGCTGATTTCGACAATCTCGGCGGCGCGACCGAAGGTTGCCGACTACCCGTTCACAACCTTAGAGCCGCACCTCGGCGTGGTTGACCTCGGCGACTTCAAGACGTTCGTCGTCGCCGACATCCCCGGCCTCATCGAAGGCGCGCACGGAGGCGCGGGACTCGGCGACCGCTTTCTCCGACACATAGAGCGGACGCGCCTGCTGATTCACCTCGTTGACGTGTCGTCCGTGTCGGGACGCGACGCGGTGAGCGACTACGAGGTCATCAACCGCGAACTCGCGGCGTACAACGAACAACTTGCGGAGCGACCGCAGTTCGTCGTCGCGACGAAACTCGACGCGCTCGACGAGCCTCGGCGTCTTGAGAGTTTGCGTGCGCGCGCGCGCGCCGACGGGCGCGAGTTTTTTGAAATCTCTTCCGTTGCGAATCGCGGCGTGCGCGAACTCGTGCGCGCAGTTGAGCGCAAGCTCGAAGAGATTAAGTCGGACGGCACGGCACGCGCCGAGGCCGCGCGCGAGTTTTGAGCGATGGAGAGGCGCAGGCGCATCGCGCTCTACGGCGGAACGTTCGACCCCGTGCACGTCGGGCACATGGCCGTCGCGCAGAGTCTGCTGTTGCTGTTCGCGCTCGACGAAGTTCTTTTCATACCGGCTTACGTCGCGCCGCACAAGCGCGACCGTCGCGTCAGTCCCGCGCTCGACCGCTACGCGATGCTCGCGCTCGCAACGCAGGGCGAGGAGCGTTTCCGCGTCTCGACCGTCGAACTGGCCGCGCCCGAACGCCCGTACACGGTGAACACGCTCGCGCACTTTTGCGAGACGACCAGTGAGACGGCGCGACTCTTCTTCGTGATGGGCGCGGACTCTTGGGAGGAGATTACGACGTGGCGCGAGTGGGAGCGCGTGTTGACGTTGACGGACACGATAGTCGTCACGCGGCCCGGCTACACGCTCGACGCGTCGCACGTAACGGAAGCTGTGCGCGAGCGCGTCGTGGACGTTCGCGGACAGACGCGCGAGCAGTTGGAAGGAAAGATTGAAGCGACGACCGGAACGCACATCTTTCTGACCGACGCGGCCAACGTTGACGCGGCGGCGACGGACGTTCGCGCCGCGGTCAAGGGCGGCGCGTGGGACGAGTTGGGGAAGATGGTTGCGCCGGGCGTTGCCGAGTACGTAAAGAAGTACGGACTCTACGGGGAGGCAAATGGAACGGAATTCTCCGATGCCGGAAACAGGGAAACTCACTGACAAGGAACGCGCGCCGCAGGGCGAAGACGTGGGCGTCGTGAACGAAGAGGCGACGAGTCCTTCGGATTCGTCGCAGGAAGCGTTCGAGGCGGCGACTTATGAGACGCTCGACGAGCGCGTTCGCTTGGCGCTCCACGCGGCGGGCGAGAAGAAGGCGCACGACCTCGTCGTGCTCGACCTTCGCGCGGTCGCGAGCTTCACGGACTTCTTCCTCATCGCGAGCGGCACGAACGTTCGACAGGTGCAGGCGATTGCGGACGAAGTCGTCGAGCAGTTGCGCAATCAACTCTCGGTCAGGCCCGCGCGGATGGAGGGCTACGGGTCTGCCGAGTGGATTCTGCTCGACTACGGCGACATTATCTTCCACGTCTTCGAGGAGAAGTCGCGTCGCTTCTACGACCTCGAACGCCTTTGGCGCGACGCGGCGCGCGTCGCGTTGCCGCCTGAAGTGGCGGGCGGCGAGGGCTTCTTGAGAACCGAGAGATGATCGAGTTGGTTGCGCGTTCGGCTTCGATGCGCGAGGCGCTGCGGCTCGCGGGGCGCGTGGCCGCGACGGACGCGAACCTTTTGGTGACGGGCGAGTCGGGCGCGGGCAAAGACGCGCTCGCCTTGTTCGTTCACGCGATGAGCCGCCGCGCGACGTGGCCGTTTGTGAAGATTGACTGCGCGGCGCTTCCGGCGGAGTTGTTGGAGGCGGAGCTTTTCGGCTACGAGCGCGGCGCGTTCACGGGCGCGACCGCGGCGAAACCCGGACGACTCGAAGCGGCGCACAAAGGCACGCTCGTTTTGGACGAGATAGCGCACCTTACTTGGGACGCGCAGGCGAAACTGTTGCGCGTTATCGAGCGGCGCGAGTTTGAGCGTCTGGGCGGACGCAAGACGGTGCGAGTTGACGCGCGGCTTGTGGCGCTGACGAACGTTGACTTGGACGACGCGGTGAGGCGGCGCGCGTTTCGCGAAGACCTTTTTTACAGGCTGAACGTCGTGCGGATTCACGTGCCGCCGCTACGCGAGCGCGCCGAAGATGTTGAGCCGTTGGCCGAAAAGTTTCTCGAAGCATACGCCGCGAAGCACGGACGCAGTGTGCGTTGCTTCTCGGCGGAAGCGTTGGACGCGTTAATGGCTTACGATTTTCCGGGCAACGTGCGCGAGTTGTCGAACGTCATCGAGCGCGCGGTGATAGTCGCGGAAGAGGGTTGGGTTGGCGTGAAAGACTTGCCGGAGGCCGTACGCGTGGCGGCGGGCGGGCGTCGGGCGCGCGGGCAGACGCTGGCGGAAGTCGAGGCCGAGTACATACGCGAGGTTTTGGAGGCGGCGGGCGGCAACAAGTCGGAGGCGGCGCGCGTGCTGGGCATCAGCCGGAAGAATTTGTATGAGAAGCTTGCGAAGCAAAAGAAAGAGACTGGAGACTAGAGGCTAGAGGCTAGTAAAAACAGGGACGCGCGGCGTGCCTCTTATCGGCGAAAAAAGCTTTGTGGAAAGGGTCAAAAACTAGTCTCTAGTCCCTAGCCTCTAGCCCCTGCTTTTATGCGTTTGCGGCTCATCTGGGTTGGGAAGACACGGAACGAGCACTTGCGTGCGCTCGTCGAGGAGTATTTGAAAAGATTGGCGCGGTTCGCGCGTTGCGAGGTTGTGGAGTTGCGCGAGTGTGCGGTGGCGGATACGCGCGCGTGCGTCGAGGAAGAGGGCAAACGCATAGTGGGTGCTTTGGCATCTGACGCACTGGCGGTTTTGTTGGACGTTGGCGGGCGCGAGAGTTGGAGTTCGGAGGAGTTGGCGGCGCGTGTCGAGGAGTGGCAGGCGCGCTCGGTCAAAGAGGTCGCGTTCGTCGTGGGAGGCCACTTGGGCGTCTCCGTCGAAGTTAAGGAGCGCGCGAACTTGAGTTGGTCGCTGTCGCGTCTGACGCTGACGCACGAAATGGCGCGCGTCCTTCTAGTCGAACAGCTTTACCGCGCTTTCACGATAACGCGCGGGTTGCCTTATCAGAAATGATTTTGGATTTTAGATTGACTGCGGTCGTCTCAGCTTTTTATCTTAGCCGAACGCTGACTGCTGAGAGTTTTTAATCGCAAATCCAAAATCTAAAATCCGAAATTCAGATGACAAGCGGGGTTGATAAAGGAGCGTACGGCAAGAATGGATAAAAGAAAGATGAAGGCGTACCGCGACCGACTGCTGGCGCGACGCGAGTCGCTGTTCAGTCAGGTGACGGAGGCCGAGATGTCGAGCCGCGAGCGCGACCTCGAAGCCACGCAAGACCCGGCGGACATGGCCGCCAACGCTTACACGAAGGAGCTTCTCATCTCGATGTCGGCCAACGACCGAAAGCTCCTGCAACTGATTGACGAGGCGTTGGAGCGGGTTGAGCGCGGCGAATACGGCGAGTGCGTTAACTGCGGCGAGCCTGTTTCCGAAAAGCGCTTGGACGCCGTCCCTTGGACGCGCTACTGCCTGAAGTGTCAAGACTTGCAGGAGCGCGGCCTTTTGAACGAAGACGAGGAATAATTAAGGCGCACACGATTTTCGCGGCCTCGCCGTCGGACGTTTCCCGACAGCGAGGCCGATGCTTTTGTGTTAAAGTCCGGCGCGCTCGCGTCCGAACTGAACGTTTGAAACCTTCGATGAGTCAATCGAAAGAGATTTCAACACAGAGGACACCGAGACACAGAGTTCACCGCAGATTAGCTTTGTCTTCTCTGTGAACTCCGTGTCTCCGTGCACTCTGTGTTAATCCTTTCCCGGTGAATCAGGAGTTTCGGGATGAGTCTCACCAACGCTCTCAACACGCTTTGCGACGCGGCGCTCGCGCTCGTCTATCCGCGTGCTTGCGCGGCGTGCGGCACGCGCGAAGTCGAGTCGCGCGCCGACGCGCCAGCGTGCGCCGCGTGTTGGGCCGCGACGCGCGTCTTCGACGGCGGCGAGACTCTATGCGTCAAGTGCGGCGCGCTCGCCGCCGGGAGTTTGCCGGAAGAGAAGCGCTGCGACGTGCGCTGCCGGCGTTGCGACGACGAAGCGTTCACGGCGGCGCGCGCGTGCGGTGTGTACGAGCGCGCGTTGCGGGCGTCCGTGCTGACGTTGAAGCGCGAGCCGTTCGTGTCGCTGCGTCTCGCGCGTATGCTTCGGGCGGCGCAGAGTCGCGCGCCGCTCGACGCGGCGACGCTCGTCGTCCCCGTGCCGCTCAACGTCGAGCGCGAGCGCGAGCGTGGATTCAATCAAGCGGCGCTGCTCGCGCGCACGCTCGCGTCGCCGGCGCGCCTGCGGCTCGACGAACGAAGCTTGGTTCGCGCGTCGCACGACGAGCGCCACCGCGCGGAGATGGACGCGCGCGGGCGTCGAGAGACCGTGGAAGGCGCGTTCGCAGTCGCGCGCCCGCGCCTCGTCGAAGGCGAGCGCGTGCTTCTGGTTGACGACGTTTTCACGACGGGCGCGACCGCTTCCGAATGCGCGCGCGTGCTGCGCGCGGCTGGCGCGTCGGAAGTTTTCGTTCTCACGGTCGCGCGGGCATGAAAACAGAGGTCAGAGGTCAGAGGTCGGAGGTCAGTGTTAGTCGCTTTCATCGCTGAACTCTCAAGCACCGAGGCGCACGTCATCGCCGATTGTCTGACTGACCTCTGGCCTCCGACCTCCGACCTCCGACCTCTAGCCTCCGACCTCTGCCTCTGGCCTCCGACCTCCAACCTCTGTATGATTGAACGCATGAGAGAACTCTATCCGCCGATTGAGCCGTACGACCACGGCATGCTTCCGGTCTCTTCAGTTCACACAATCTACTACGAGCAGTGTGGCAACTCAGAAGGCCAGCCCGTCGTCCTCCTTCACGGAGGGCCGGGCGGCGGACTCATCCCCGACTACCGGCGCTACTTCGATCCCGCCAGCTATCGCGTCGTGCTCTTCGACCAACGCGGCTCAGGCCAAAGCACTCCGCACGCCGAGCTGGAAGAGAACACGACTTGGCATCTCGTCGAAGACATCGAGAAGCTTCGCGAGCATCTGGGGATTGACCGTTGGCACGTCTTCGGCGGCTCTTGGGGGAGCACGCTCTCGCTCGCCTACGCCGAAACGCACCCCGCGCGCGTGCGCTCGTTGACGCTTCGAGGCATCTTCCTTTGCCGCCCGAAGGAGATTCGCTGGTTCTATCAGGAGGGCACGAACTACCTCTTCCCAGACGTTTGGGAGGAGTACGAGAAGGTCATCCCCGAAGAGGAGCGCGGCGATTTCGTGAGCGCATACTACAAGCGTTTGACGAGCGAGGACGAGCAGGTGCGTTTGGAAGCCGCGCGCGCTTGGAGCGTTTGGGAAGGGAGCACGTCGAAGCTTTTTTTCGACTACTCGATGATCGAAAAGTTCGCCGACCCCGACTTCGCGCTCGCCTTCGCGCGCATCGAATGTCATTATTTTATGAACAACGCGTTCTTCCCAACGGACAACTACCTCATCGAAAACGCCGGCAAGATTCGACACATCCCCGCCGTCATCGTTCAGGGGCGCTACGACGTCGTCTGCCCGGTGGTGAGCGCGTGGGAGTTGCACCGCGCTTGGCCCGAAGCCGACTTCCGAGTCATCCCCGACGCGGGACACTCCGCCACGGAGCCGGGCATCGTTGACGCGCTCGTCGAAGCGACCGACAAGTTCAAAACAGTCTGAAGTCTGGAGTCCGGAGTCAAGAAGGCAAAAACGCTCTGTTTTGACTCCAGACTCCAGACCCCAGACTTCAGACTCAATCTCGTCACTTGTCACCCCTCGCCGCCGTCGCGTAATATCTGACGGCAGTATGACTGGACGCGTTTTAGTCCTGAATGCCTCGTTCGAGCCGGTGAACGTTTGCACCGAGCGTCGCGCCGTCGTGATGATTTTCAAAGGCATCGCGCGGATGGAGGAGCACAACGGCCACATGCTCCATTCGGCGAAGATCACGATGCACGCGCCGTCGGTCATACGGCTCGTCGAATACATACACATCCCCTACAAGAGCCGCTCGCTGTCGCGCAAAAACATACTGCTCCGCGACCATTCGACCTGCCAGTATTGCGGGCGGCAGTTCGCGCCGTCGGAGTTGACGCTCGACCACGTTTTGCCGCGCTCGCGCGGGGGCGAATCGTCGTGGGATAATCTCGTGGCGTGCTGCAAGCGCTGCAACCACCAGAAGGGAAGCCGGACGCCCGAAGAGGCGCGGATGCACTTGATACGACGACCGCGCGCGTTTTCTCTGCACGTCAACCGGCAGATCATGCGCTTCATCGGACGCGCCGACGAGACTTGGCGCAAGTATCTCTTCTACGAGTCGGACGACGGCGAGAGGTAGTCGCGTAAAATTTTTTTGACGGAAGCGTGCGTGGCCGCCGTCTAAGAGTACGAAAAGGAGTTTCTTGATGAGTTATCTACTTTTAGCGGGGATGATACCGGGAGGGATGGAGTTGATAATCATCCTCCTCGTCATCCTGCTTCTGTTCGGGAGCACTCGCCTGCCCGCGCTCGCGCGCGGCATGGGCAAGAGCATCAGCGAGTTTAAGAAAGGAATCTCCGAAGGCGGAAAGGACGCAGACGAAAACGAGTTGGCCGAAGCGCGCCGCGAACAACTGCGCGAGGCCGAACGCGAACGCCTGCGCGACGACGAACGCGCCGCCTCCGAAAACTTCACCGTCAACAAACCGCGCTAAGAGAGGCTAGAGGCTAGAGACTAGAGGCTAGTTAAAGCAGAGGCTAGAGACTAGAGGCTAGTTAAAGCAGAGGCTAGAGACTAGAGGCTAGTAAGAAGACACGTTCTGCTTACTAGCCTCTAGTCTCTAGTCTCTAGCCTCTGTCTTATTCCGCTTTTCGCCCGACGACAATCGTCGCTTTGATTGAGAGCGAGAAGTCGCCTTCGTGCCGGTCTTCGTCAATGATTCGCTCGACCTCACGGAGCACTGCGTCGCGCGCCTCGTCGTCGGGCAGCGAGTAGAGCCAGCGTTCGAGCAGGAAGTCTTGGACGAGCGGCGCGGCTAGAAACTCCCGGCCCGACGCGTAGTCAAACTCCTCTATGCGCGTCCAAGACTCTACGCCGTCGAGCGCGTCGCGCGCGGCCAGAGCCTCGATGCCGGAGACGGTCGGAAGTTCGTTGATGAGCGTTCCGACTTCAGCGGCCTGTTCCACGTAGCCCGCGTTCGACAGAGCCTCCCAATAGACCGAGAAGAACTCGCCGAAACTCGAAGCCGTGACGACGTTGAGCGACACAACCGCGCCCGGCTTCGCCACTCTCACCATCTCCGCGAACACTTCGGGCAGACGCTCAGGCTCGACGAGCGACGCGTCGCCGACGACCAAGTCGAACGCGTCGTCCTCGAATCCTACGTCTTCGAGTTGCGCGTGTCGAAACTCCACGTTCGCGCCCTTGAGCGCGGCGGCCTTCGCGTCCGCGAGTTCGAGTCGCTCCTCGCTCTCGTCAACGCCGATTATGGAGACGTCGCGCCCCGCGCGCGCGGCCAAAGCGAGCGCGTGCCCGCCCGTGCCCGACGCGGCGTAGAGCACACGCCCCTCCTTCGGCAACCGCACGTGCTCGTCAACAAGCTCCGCGAAACGCTCGCCCCAGTCGGTCGCCACGTAAAGGTCGTGCAGGAACGCAAGCTCTTTGTCCGACTTGTGTGTGCTCATAAAAGCGAATGATGAATGCGGAATGATGAGTGATGAATTAAGAGTAGCGACCTCGTCTTCATTCATCATTCCGCATTCATCATTCATCACTTTCTTCGTCTTCCCAATATTTCTTCCCGCGCAGACGCTCCGGCAAACACGACATCTCTTCGCGCGCGCGCGGGTCGCTGTGGACGTAGCGATAGCCTTTGCCGTAGCCCGCGCGACGCATGAGCGGCGTGATGGCGTTGCGCAGGTGTAGCGGGACTGGCTCGCGCGCGGTCTCTGCGGCGTCTTCGGAGGCGGCCATGTATGCGCGCTTGACCGCGTTCGACTTCGGCGCGCGCGCCAGATAGACGGCGGCTTGCGTGAGCGGGTAGAGCGCTTCGGGGAGTCCGGTGAGTTCGGTTATCTGCGCGGCGGCTGCGGCCTGAACGATTGCCTGCGGGTCTGCGAGTCCGATGTCTTCCGAAGCGAGTATGCAGAGGCGTCGCGCGATGAAGACGGGGTCTGCGCCGCCTTCTATCAAACGCGCGAGCCAGTAGAGCGCGGCGTCAACGTCTGAATTTCGCAACGACTTGATGAGCGCCGACGCGAGGTTGTAGTGCTCCTCGCCGCCCTTGTCGTACGCGTAGCGCGCGCGACCCAGAGCCTCGACGACTGCTTCCTCGGAGACGCGTCGCGTGCCCTTCTTGTCGGGCGCGGTCGCTTCAACGGCGGCTTCGAGCGCCGTGAGCGCGACGCGCGCGTCGCCGCCCGCGGCGTGTGCGATGCGCGCGAGAAGTTCGTCCGCGACTCGCGCGCGCATCTGTGCGAGTCCGCGTTCGTCGTCTTCGAGCGCGCGGCGCAGGAGCGCCGTCACGTCCGTCTCGCTCAACGCTTCGAGCGTGAGCACGCGGCTGCGCGAAAGCAGCGCGCCGATTACTTCAAACGAAGGATTCTCCGTGGTCGCGCCGATGAGCGTTATCGTTCCGTCCTCTACGGCGGGCAGGAGCGCGTCCTGCTGCGCTTTGTTGAAGCGGTGAATCTCGTCTATGAAGAGTATGGTTCGACGCCCGCGACGCTTCTCCTCGCGCGCCTCTGCTATGCTTGCGCGAAGGTCTTTGACGCCGGAGAAGACCGCCGAGAGCGGCACGAAGCGCGAGCCGCTTCGACGCGCGAGCAGACGCGCGAGCGTGGTCTTTCCAGTGCCGGGCGCGCCCCAGAGTATGAGCGAAGGCAGTAGTCCGCCGCCTTCGATTACGCGGCGCAGCACGCGCCCCTCGCCGACCAAGTGTTGCTGCCCGACAAACTCTTCGAGCGTTCGAGGCCGCATTCGTTCGGCGAGCGGCGCGGAAGTGTCGGGCGTCGAGTCTTCAGGCGGCTCGACGTCGAAGAGACTTTCATTCGTGCTGCGCGACATCGCTTCTACAAATTCGGACTTACGTTCATCAAATAAGAACTGAAACGCTGCCGTCGCGGCGTCAGAACTCAACTCCGGCTCACGCTCAGAGCACTGATTTTTCGGGAGAACGCCGGAAAGCTTAGCACAAATCGGCGCGGGGCGGGCGCGGGCGCGGGCCGCGACAATTTTGTGAGACAAAAATCTCACGGGAAGGTGTAGAATCTTGTTGGGAACGCTTCGCGGAAGACTTTCGTATAGGGTGTCGAGACGCAGCCGTCGTTAACCGAAGAATCAGTTACAAAGAGACGGCGACGCGCATTCGAGGTGAACTTATGAAAGACGTGAAAGACATGCTTCGTGTCGTGGGAATTATTCTTCTAGGGCTTTTTGTTTTGGTCGTCGGCGTTCCGCTCGTGTTGACGGCAGCCGGAATCGTCGTCGGGACAATCGTCTCGCTGGCGGTGCTACTCATCAAGGTTGCGGTCACGCTCGCAATCATCTACCTCGTGCTCGCGGGCGTCCGCGCGCTTTTGAAGTAAACGCTAAACCGAGAGGCCGGCACGAAACGGACTTGAGCGTCCTTCGCGCCGGCCTCTTCGTCTGTCCGGCCACGCACTTCATCAAAGCCTCTTCCGTCCTTCCGTTCATCGCTTCAAAAAAACTTACACGCGTCGCTTACGGCTCAAGCACGTAGAGGAAGTATCGTTCTGTTTGGTGGAGAATGCGGAAGTTGGGCGCGTCGGTGCGCGAGAGGTTCGTCGGGTGGTAGGGGCTTACGTGCGCGAGGTACGCGATGTTTCTGCGCGCCAAGTCGTCGCGTTTGGTCAGAGGATCGGCGGGCGCCCAGACCGTCTTCAGTCCCGTGTAGAGATGTACGAGCGGCGGGTTCTCCGTAGCGACGACCGAGCCGGGCGGGACGTGTTCGCGCATCCACGACATCAGTTCTTTCGATTCTTCAAAGCTCAGCAACCACTCCGGCCTCGACCCCGCAACGTCGAACTTCCGCAGAATGTAGTTGACATTGTCGTAAGCGTTAAGAAGAACCGCGCACAGCAGAAGGATGCGCGCGGGCGCTGAAAGGCCGGCGCGCGTGGACGACTCGTCGCCGCTTTGAGAACGCCGGCGGAGCAGGCGCAGCGCGTGGACGCCGCGCACGAGGTAGAGGAGTATGAAGGGCGTGAAGGGCACAAGGAAGCGGAAGGGCGCCCAAGGCCAAGTGAGTATGATTGGAAGCGTGAAGAGAAGCGTCAACTCCGACAGGAGGAGTTTTCTCTTGAGCGTTGCGACGAGGCCGACCATGCAGAACGCGGCGACGACGGAGGAGATAATCATCGCGTCTGCCGTGATGCCCATGTCGCCGCGCATTCCCAGAACCTCAAGGCCGCTCTCTTCCGCCGGGCGATAGAGCGCGGGCACGCAGAGTCCGCCCGCGTCGCGCACGAAAATCTCCTTGACGTTGTCGAGCACGCGCGCGGGCAGTTCCTTAAGCGTTATCGTGCCCGAACGCGGGTCGCCCGCGGCCTTTTGCCAGAAGCTTTCGACGTAGTTCTGCACGATTAGTCCCTGCTGCTCTTGCTTCTGCGCGGCGTTCGGCTCGTGAAGTTTGGAGTAGGCGAGCCACGGGCCGAGTATCAGCGCGACGACGCCGGAGAAGACGAGCGCGCGGGAGAGGCGGCGTTTGAGAAGGAGATATGCGACAGACGCGCAGACTAGGCCGACGGCGATTGGCCGCGTCAGAAACGCGAGCGACGCGAAGCACGCGCCGCAGACGAGCAGCGTCGTGGCGCGTCGTTTCGTCTCCGCGTTCAAGCAACGCTCGACGCAGAAGATTGCGCCGAGTTGGAGGAATGTGAAGAAGCATTCTGACATCAGCGTCGAGGTGGCGAGGAAGACGAAGGCGGGCGTGAGTAACATGAGTAGTGCGACGCCCGCCGACGCCGCGCGGCTCAAGTCGTGCGCGCGCGCGAAGTATTTGTAGGCGAGCGCGGCGGCGAGAAAGATGCTTGCGACGTTGACGGATTTGAGCAGCCAGACGTTTGCGGGGAACGACGAATTGAGGCGGAAGACGAGCGAAAGGACGATGGGGAAGCCGGGCGGGTAGAGCGGCATGATGCCTTGCGTGGGCGAGTTGACGATTGAGAAGCCTTGCCCGGCGGCGAGCGATTTGGCGAGGAGCGTGTACCAAGCGTCGTCAACGAACGCGCCCGCGACCGAGTCCATGCGAAGCAGGTAAACGCAGAGGCATGAGAGGAGCGCGAGCGCGAACCAGTAAGTTCGAGGAGAGCGAGAAAGGGTCGTCAAGCTCAAGATAACTTGCGGCAGCTAGTCAGTATAAGAATAACTCGACACGTCTTCGCTGGACGACGACTATAGCAGAATTAAACACAGAGGACACGGAGGCACGGAGTTGCTCTACGCATTCTCCGTGCCTCCATGTCTTCTGTGTTGAGCCTTTCCGTGTAAGTGTTAGTTCGAGCGTCGCTCTTAGTAGTCCTTCACGCGGTCGTAAACGCCGATGCGTTTTTGGACGAGCTTCTCGACTTCGAGCGGCACGCCCTCGGCCTTCGGCTGCACTATCTCCTTCGGCTTCGGACGGTAAACGGCGGGCGCGTGCGTCCGGCTCTGCGCCGCCGCCTTCTTGGCCTGCAAGACTTTCGGGGTCGGCTGCGGGCGGTAAACGGCGGGCGCGTTCGGCGTGGCGCTCTTCAACTGCGCGGGCGCGACGGATTTCGGTTGCGCGACGGCGAGCGGCCTTTGCGTTCGAGCCGGCGGTTGCGTTTGAGGCAGCCATTTCCTTCCAGCGTTCATGTGCTTATCCTCTGCCGAGAATTTAGGGCGGCGTCTAGGTCGAGTCTGCGCAACGTGCGAGTGAAGAAGCGCCGGTCGGACGTTCGATAAGTTACGCCCGCCTCACGCCGATGTCAACGATTCGCGGCGACGCCTTCACGTGGAAGCGCGACGCAAAATCGTGAAACCGCCGCCGCGCTTCGTCCTTACGAGTAGCAAATTGTTGACCTGCAATCCGGCGGGCGTTAGTATTCGCCGGCACGGAAGGCGAATCAACGTTTGGAGGCGAGACGTGCGAACATTCGCGCAGAGGCGGAATCAAACACGGGCGCGGGCGTCGTCCGACCTCGCCGCGTCGCTCACCCGCGTTCGACGGGGCTTTCGCCTTTCCTGAGATGAAGTGCTTGAACTACAGTTCCGTCATTCGTTCGATAGTCTCTCACAAACTTTAACAGTAAAAAATTTTTGAGCCGCGCGGCGCTTCAGACGTTGAAGCGGAAGTGGACGACGTCGCCCTCTTGCATAACGTAGTCTTTGCCTTCGAGTCGGAGCATGCCCTGTTCGCGCGCGACGGTGTAAGAGCCTGCGCGCACGAGGTCGTCGTAGGAGACCACTTCGGCGCGTATGAAGCCGCGTTCGATGTCTGTGTGAATCGTGCCCGCGGCCTGCGGCGCGCGCGTGCCGCGCGGGATAGTCCACGCGCGAACCTCTTTCTCGCCCGCCGTCAAAAACGACATCAGGCCGAGCAGGCGGTATGCGCCGCGAATCATAAGGTCAACGCCGGAGGATTCAACGCCGAGCGACTGCAAGTAGCCGAGACGATCTTCGGGCGGCAACTCGACCAGTTCGGCCTCTATCTGCGCCGAAATAACGACACACTCCGCGCCTTCAGCCGTCGCCATCTCGCGCACGGCCTGAACGTGCGGGTTCGCGTCGGGCGCGGCGAGAGTCGCCTCGTCAACGTTGGCGGCGTAGATGGTCGGCTTCATCGTCAGAAGAAAAAATCCGCGCGCGACTGCGCGCTCCGTTTCGTCGAGCGCAACGGTGCGCGCGGGCCTGCCTTCCGAGAGCGCGGCGAGCAGTTTGCCGGCGACTTCCGTTTCGGCGCGCGCCGTCTTGTCGCCGCCCTTCGCGGTCTTCTGCGCGCGCTCGCGGCGGCGCTCGACCGTTGCGAGGTCTGCGAGCGCGAGTTCGATTTGAATCGTCTCGATGTCGCGGCGCGGGTCAACCGAGCCTTCGACGTGGTGGACGTTTTCGTCCTCGAAGCAGCGCACAACCTGTATGACAGCGTCGGTCTCGCGTATGTTTGCGAGAAACTGATTACCCAAACCCTCGCCCTTCGACGCGCCGCGGACTAACCCGGCGATGTCGAGAAACTCCACCGTGGCGGGGACGATTGTCGTCGTCTTGACGATGCGCGCGAGCGGCTCAAGACGTTCGTCCGGCACTGCGACGACGCCGACGTTCGGCTCGATTGTGGCGAAAGGGTAGTTGGCCGCGAGCGCGGACTGTTGCGCCGTGAGCGCGTTGAAGAGAGTTGACTTGCCGACGTTCGGAAGCCCGACGATGCCTGCGCGAAGCATAACGAAACCTCTGTTGAAGATGAAGGACGACGGATGACTGAATCGCGCGTCGCTCCTTAAACCAAACATCTAAACATCCCGCACACCACTTGTCCAGCCGACCTTTCCGCGCGCGGCCTTTGCGTGCGCGCCGCCGTGTTCGCGTATAATCGCGCCGTTCCTTTTAGCTCGAAACGTCGGCCCGGCGTCGGAAGCGTCGAGGCCCGACCGAAAATCCAGCGCTCGAATGCTTCTCGCACTCCTGCTCGCGCTCGCCGCAATCGCGGGCGCGACCGCGCTCACATACATCTACGACCGCGACGCGCTCGTCTGGTCGCGGCTGTGCGCGGGCGTGTGCACGGGACTGGCCTTGCTCGGACTCGTCGGGTTCGCGCTGGCGTCGTTGATGGGAATGACGCTGTTCGCGCTCGCGCTGTCAGCGCTAATAGTTGCGTCGCCGCTCGCGTTGCTTTTGAACGCCGAGCTTCGCGGGCGCGCAAGTGCGGACGTGCGCGAGGGCGTGCGAGTCGTGCGTCAGGCCGTCTTGCGTCCGCGCAAAGGCGCGGGCGGAGCGCTCATCTTTTACGTCGTCGCGGCAATCCTCTTCTGGCTCGTGTTCGACCGCGCGATGTACGAGAACGCGGGAGGTGTCTTCACGGGCGTTGACACGAACATCGGCGACCTCCCGTTTCACATCGCCGTCATCACGGGCTTCGCTTCGGGCGCGAACTTCCCGCCGCAGCACCCGGAGTTTGCGGGCGTGCGCCTTACTTACCCTTTCGTCGTTGACTTCACGACGGCGATGTTCGTCCGCGCGGGCGCGACTTTGCAGGGCGCGATGTTCTGGCAGAACTACGCGATGATTCTCGCGCTCGTAGGACTCTTGCATCGCTGGGCTTTTAGATTGACGCGCGACGCGGCTGCGTCGCTCGTCGCGCCCGCGCTCGTACTTTTGAGCGGCGGCTTCGGGTGGTACGTCTTTCTCCAAGAGGCTTGGGCGGACGGGCGCGGCTTGACGGATTTACTGTTCGGGCTTGAGCACGACTACACGATCATGGGCCACATCGGCTATCGTTGGGGCAACGCCGTCACCGCGCTCTTCGTCACGCAGCGAAGCATCCTGCTCGGCGTCGCGCTCGCCGTCGTCGTGTTCACGCTCTGGTGGAAGGCGTGTGAGAAGGTAAAAGGCAAAAGGCAAAAGGCAAAAGAGGGAAGTGAAGAAATAGCGGGCGCGTCGGTCGTTGAGAAGCGCGGCGTCGCGAAGAAGGGCGCGGGGAAGAAAGCGTTCAGAGATAAAGCCGGAAAGAAGGCGTTCAAAGACAAGGCCAAGTCCGCGCGCGTGCGTGAGATGAGTGAAGCGACGGCGGCAGACGAGGCCGACGATTCTTTTGCCTTTTGCCTTTTGCCTTTTGCCTTCCGTGAGATGGTTGCGGCGGGCGTCGTCGCAGGGTTGCTTCCGCTCGTACACGCGCACAGTTTCGTCGTCGTGATGTTGATGGGCGCGTGCCTCGCCGTGTTGCAGGGCGCGTTGGCGTTGGCGCGGGAACGGAAAGCATCGAGGTTGTGGACGGTGTGGCGTCCGTGGGTCGTGTTCGCGGTCGTCGCGGCGGTGCTTGCCGTTCCGCAGGCATTTTGGGTGACGCGCGATTCGGCGGTGCGAGCGGGACAGTTCTTCGGGTGGGAGTTCGGTTGGGATCACGGCGGGGAGAACGTCGTCTGGTTCTGGTTGAAGAACACGGCTGTCTTCATCCCTCTGCTCGTCGTCGCGCTCGCGTGGCGCGGGCACGCGCCGCTCGTGAAGAGAAGGTTGCTGTTCTTCACAGCGCCGTTCGTGCTCTGCTTCGTCGTGCCGAACGTGTATAAGCTCTCGCCTTGGATTTGGGACAACATCAAAGTCCTGCTCTACTGGTGGGTGGCGTGCGCGCCGATTGTCGCGCTCGTGATTGCGCGCGTTTGGCGGCGCGGCGCGCAGTGGCGCGCGCTCGCAGTCGCGTTGCTCGTTATGCAAACGGCGGCTGGCGCGCTGGACGTTTGGCGCGCGGCCTCGGGCGCGGTCGAGCGCAGGACCTTCGACAGCGACGGCTTAGCCTTCGCCGAAATCATCCGGCGCGAGACCGGGCCGCGCTCTTTGATTCTCCACGCGCCGACTTATAATGACCCAGTTTACTTGACGGGCCGGCGCACTTTTCTAGGCTACGTCGGGCACGTCTGGTCGCACGGCATTGACTCGTCGGCGCGCGAGGCCGAGTTGAAAACTATCTACGCGGGCGCGCCCGAAGCAAAGTCAATCATCGCGCGCGAAGGAATCGAGTACGTCGTCGTCGGGCCGCTCGAACGCGACGAGTTGGGCAAGTCGGGCGTTAGGGTCAACGAGGCGTTCTTCCGTCAGTTCAAGAAGGTCGGGGAGGCAGGTGAGTACAAGCTCTTCAAAACGCAACCGTAAGAAGAAGAGTCAGGCGCAGGCAGCCGCGACGAAGTCCGCGCCCTCTCCGAAGCCGAGCGCGCGCGCACAAAAAGACTCGGACGCGACCGCCGCGTGCGACTCCGGCGCGGAGATTTCGGAGCGCGCGTGGCTCATCGCGAGCCTCTTCATACTGATGGCGGCGACGGCCTTGCGCGTCTATGCGCTCGACCTCAAGCCGATGCACCACGACGAAGGCGTCAACGGTTTCTTCCTGACGAACCTCCTGCGCGAGGGCACGTACCACTACGACCCAAGCAACTACCACGGCCCGACGCTCTACTATCTTTCGCTTCCCGTCGTCGCCGTCTTCGGGCTGAACGCGTACGCGGTGCGCTTCGTCACGGTCGTCTTCGGCATCGGCACGATCTGGCTCGTGCTCGCGCTCAGGCGACGCATCGGCTCAGTAGGCGCGCTCGCCGCCGCCGCGCTCGTCGCCGTCTCGCCCGGCTGCGTCTTCTACTCGCGCTACTTCATACACGAATCGCTCTTCGTCTTCTTCACGCTCGGAATCGTCGTCGCGGCGCTGCGCTTTTACGAGACGGGCGCTGCCCACTATCTTCTGCTCGTCGCGGCGTCGGCCTCGATGCTGTTTGCGACGAAGGAGACGGCGTTCATATCCGCCGGCACGCTCGCTTTGGCGTGGGCGTTCGCGCACCTTTGGGTGAAGTGGCAGGACGGCGGCGGGCGCGGGAAGAGGAAGAAACAAAGCGGCGCGCGACTGAGCGAAGGGCTTCGACGTTTTCGCGCGAGCAACTACGCGTCGCTGACCATCTGGGCCGCGGGCGGACTCTTCATAGTCGTTTGGATTCTCTTCTACTCGTCCTTCTTCACGAACTGGAAGGGCGTCGCCGACTCGTTCGAGGCGTTCGACCTCTGGGGCAAGACCGGAATGAGCGAGTTTCACGAAAAGCCGATTACGACATACGCCGGCTGGCTCTTGCAGGAGGAAGCGCCGGTTCTCGCGCTCGGCGCGCTCGGTTCGTGCGTCGCATTGTTTGAGCGACGCACGAATCGCTTCGCCGTCTTCGCGGGCGCGTGGGCCTTCGGCCTCCTCGTCGCATACTCGCTCATCAGATACAAGACGCCGTGGCTGATGTTGAGCTTCGTCGTGCCGATGGCAATCGTCGGAGGTTACGCGGTTCAGTGGCTCGCGCGTTTAGCGCCTACATCTGACGCACGCGGACTCGCGCCCGCGCTCGCGGTCGTCGCCGTCGCGGTCGCCGTCTGCTCTTGGCAGACCTACGTGCTCAACTTCCGCGAGTATGACAACGACGAGTACATCTACGTCTATTCGCACACGAAGCGCGACGCGTTGAGGATGTTGAAGGAGATAGAGCGCGCGGCGGCGGCGGCAGGGCAGAAAGAGCCGAACATAACCGTCGCCTCGCCCGAATACTGGCCGCTGCCTTGGTACTTGCGCGACAACACGCACGCCGGCTACACGAGCAGCGTCGCCGCGTCCTACGACCCGCAGACGACGCTCATGGTTATCGGCAGGCGGAGCGACGACCCGAAAGAGGATCAGTACGAAAAACTCCGCGCAGTCCTCGGCGCGAGCTACGCCGAAGCGGGCACGTACGACCTACGCCCCGGCGTCCGCCTCGTCCTCTTCGAGCGACGCGACATCGCCCCGAAACAGTGAAAATGACGCCTGTCCGAGTAACGACGCGTGCTTCGCTACACGACCGCAAGGGTTTATCCATACTTGAGCTTCAGGCGAGAGGAGTTAACCACGGAGGCACAGAGGGCGCAGAGTTTGCACAGAGAATTTCAAATCTCAAATTCTAAATTCTTCTCTGTGCCGCCTCCGTGTCCTCTGTGCCTCCGTGGTTTGCTTTTCTTACGACTGGCCCGACCGTCGCTCTACTAGCGTAAGTAGTAGAACTTGTGTTATAAGTTTTCCGCGTAACCCCAATTTCCCGGCAGTCTAATCCCCGACTACGACAGCGCGCGCATCCCCGTACGCGTCAAGTGTTTCCCCCTTGCCTTCGCACATGTGTGCTCCCGTCAATTCTGCCGAGACGGGAGTCGGAAGCCCTATAACCTTACTGAGGAGTTCGGCGTGATGATGCCAAAGGATTCGCGTAACTGGAGCGCTAAGAGACATTTTCAACAACAGACGAAATCCGCAGCCGCCAAGACGGACATTTACCGCGACGAAGCCGCGACGCGAGATGCGAGAGCTTTCAAGTTCGCACGCGCCGCCGCGCTCGTCGCCGCCGTGCTTTTGGTCGCGGGCCTTATGTTCGCGCCCGGCCTTTTTGCGCCGGGCGTTGATGTTGCGAAGGCCGCGAGTCCTTCCTCAGGCACGATTGCGCCCACAGGCCCTGTCGCGCCCTTTACGGGCACGTGGACGGGGACGGCCACCGGCACGGGTTCGGGCGGCGGCGAGGGGACTTGCGTCGAAGGCGTCAACTGCGACACCTTTCGCCTGACGGTCGCGCCCGGCGACTACACAGGCAAAATCATCGCCGTGAAAATTCAGTGGACAATAGCGGCCAACGACTACGACCTCTACATCCACAAGTGCCCGACCCAAGCCTCGACCAACGCGCAGTGCAACGCAACGGCAGCCGTCGGGCAAGACGGCGGCGGCGCGCCGCAGACGCAGGAGAACGCGGCGATTGATCCGGGCGGGGTAGTTGCCGCAGCCACCGACTTCACCGTCCACGTCGTCTATTTCGCAACCTCCGGCCCGACCGATCAGTATCAAGGCAGCGCGACGCTCACAAACAAGACGGTTGCGCGCGCGGCCAACTACGTTACGGGCGGCATCGCCTTCAGCACAAACGTGGCATTGAAAGCTCCTCACGCAGCGCGCGACGGCGAGCCTTCGAGTCGCACCGACGCCCTCGGCAATTTCTACGTCGCGGGCATACGCGGCTTCCCCGCGGGCGTTGACCTCTGGTACGTTGATTTGCGACCGACCGTCAACAACGCGCCGAATCCGGGCTACGACCCGTTCATGCGCAACTGGATTTATCGCGGCCAGCCAGATGCCTTCAGCCCCACGGATCAGGCAGACCTCGGCGGCGACGGCGGCGGCGACGTTGACCTCGCCGTCTCGAAGCCCGACCCGACTAACAGCACGCTGCCCGATCCGCCCACGCTCGCCGGTTCGAGCCTGATTGCGGCCAACATCTCGACGCAGAAATCAACTGACCGTGGTCAAACCTTCACGCAGAACAACCTCGGCAACGCTTCGGGCGGTGTTCCGGCGGACGACCGCCAGTGGGAGGAGTTTCACGGCAACAACGCCGTCTATCTCCTCTACCGAACGCTCGCGCCCACCGTCACGCAGATTCAGCGCTCGACCGACGGCGGCCTAACCTTCGGCCCGGCTCAGACCGCGGGCACAATCGGACAGGTCGGCTACATTGACGTGCATCAAGCGACCGGCACGGTTTACATCAGCGGCAGCACCGGGCAGGTTTGCCACAGCACGGTGACGCTCCCGACCGGCGAGGCCGCGGTCTATCAGTGCACGCAGGCCGCGTCTGATGCGAACGGCGTCGCGCACATCTTCTTCCCCGTCAAGGTGGCCGACGACGGCACGCCGAACGGGACGGTTTACGTCGCCTACTCGAACGACCACGACATCTTCCTCGTCCACTCCACGGACAAGGGCGTTACTTGGAGCACGCCCGTGCGCGTCTCGAACGGCGCGGAGACGAAGACCTCGGTCTTCCCTTGGATGGAGACCGGCCCGACGCCCGGCTCGGTCGGCATCGTCTGGTATGGCACATCGAACGCGGCCAACGACGACAACGCCAACTGGGAGGTCTTCTACTCTCAGTCGTTCAATGCCACAGCCGCCACGCCCACCTTCCGTCAGGTCAAGGTCAGCGACCACTTCATCCACGGCAGCAACATCTCCGAAGGGGGCTTGACGGGGACGGCCAATCGTAACCTGCTTGACTACTTCCAAGTCTCCTTCGACCCGACCGGCGCAGCCGTCGTCGGGTTCACGGACGACCACAACGACTTCGACGGGCACACATACGTCGCGCGTCAGATTTCGGGGCCGAAGATAACGGGCGACGGAAAGACGAACGTGCCCGACCCCGGCCCGACGCCGACGCCGCAATCGGGGCCGTTCCCGCTCGCAACCGACGTGGGCGGCGTCCCCGGCTCGCAGGTCACAGACTTCCGTCAGGACGTTGCGACGGGCCTCGTCGGCAGGGTTAATGCCGACGACCCGCTCGACATCGTCTCAATCGCTTACACGTGCGAGACGGGGGCGGGCGGCGTGCCCGTCGTCGTCGCGCAGATGAAGGTCTCGAACCTTTCGGTCGTACCGCCCGGCTCAAACTGGCGTATGAACTTCACCGCCAACGCGCCGTTTGCGGGACTAAGCCCGACCGGCGACTACAGCTTCGCGCTCTCCGACCGCGGCGACCAGTTCTTCGTGCGCGCCGACACGACCACCAACCCGGCGGGGGATTTCACTTTCGGCACGGCTGTCAGAAATTCCGACGGCTCGCTCAGTTACACCACGCGCGGCACGGCTGACTGCGGCGCGTTCGACACCACGAACAACACCATTACCATCAAGGTCTCGGTCGGCAAGCTGAACGCGTTTGCCGCGAAGGGCGCGATTACAAACGGAACGGTGCTCGCGGGCTTGCGCGGCCAGACCTTCACCTCGCAAGCTAACGGCAAGCGCGACATCGCGCGCGGTGGAACGCAGTTCACCGTCGGCAGTTGCGGCGCGGCTCTAGCGGGTTGCGCCGCCGCCGCGCCATCGCCCACTCCAACTCCCGCGGCGTCTCCGACGCCGACACCGACGCCGACGACCTCCGTCTTCCAGTTCGACTCGACGGCCTACGCAAGCCAAGAAGACTGCGTGGCGATAACCGTCCGTGTTCTCAGGACGGGCGTGACCACGGGGCGCGCAACCGTTGACGTGAGCAGCAACGACGGCTCGGCCAAGCAGAAGGGCGACTACACGTTCGTCGTCGGTCGCCTCGTCTTCGAGGCCGGAGAGACCGAGAAGACCTTCCAAGTGCTCATCAACGAGGACGGCTACACCGAAGGACTCGAATCGGCGACGCTCGTCCTACAGAACCCGCAGGGCGGCGTGCTCGGCAATCCGAACACCGCAACGCTTCAGATAGTTGACGATGCGACCGAGGGCAACACCAACCCGATTGACGACTCGCGCACCTTCGTCTGCACGCACTATCACGACTTCCTCTACCGGCAGTCAGACCAAGCGGGCGAGGACTTCTGGACGAACAGCATCGAGTCGTGCGGCGCGAACGCTTCTTGCAGACAGGCTCGGCGCGTTGACGTGTCCTCCGCCTTCTTCCTTTCAATCGAATTCAAGGAGACGGGCTACTTCGTCATACGCGCGCACAAGGCCGCCTTCGGAAACATCAAGAGCAACCCGCGCTACGCCGTCTTCCTGCGCGACCAGCGCGAGATAGGCGAGGGCGTCATTGTCGGGCAGCCCGGCTTCCAGCAACGGCTCGACGCAAACCGCCAGAAGTATTTGGAAGACTTCGTTACACGTCCGGAGTTCGTCGCGCAGTTCCCCTTGGGGAGTCCGGCGGCGACCTACGTTGACAAGCTCTTCACCAACTCCGGCGCGACGCCTTCCGCGTCAGAGCGCAACGCCGCAATCGCGGCCTACGGCTCTGGCGACACGGCGGGCCGCGCCGCCGCGCTCAAGAGCGTGATTGACAGCGGCCCTGTCTTCAACAAGCTCTACAACGACGCGTTCGTCTTGATGCAATACTTCGGCTACCTGCGCCGAAACCCCGACGACGCGCCCGACAACAACTTCAACGGCTACGATTTCTGGCTCGCCAAGCTCAACTCGTTCTCGCAAACGGGCGAGGACGTGCGCAACGACGCGACGGCGTTTGCGCGCGTCAAACGCGCCGAGATGGTTCGCGCCTTCATCGAATCCATAGAGTATCGCCAACGCTTCTTCGGCGCGCCGGGCGGCAACCAGCAGGGCCAGCCCGTCGAGGGGGCTGACGCGCGTTCGGTGATTCCGACGAAATGGAGAGACAGCCGGGCGCGCTCGTCACCCATCGTCTTCGACCCGTTCTTCACGCGGCTCTGGACGCCGGGTTAGGCCGCGCGTCCGACGGATAGCTCAAAGGGGCGTGAGCCGAAAAACTCGCGCCCCTTTGTTCGCGCGTGTGAAAACGGTTTTCCCGACAACGGCTAACCTGTTGCGCCGCCAATGAGTAAACTCGCGCCGCTTAAAGTTTCAGTTTGACATCACGGTGCGCGCCAACATATAGTGGGCCTCTCCCGCACGCGGCGCAAGGGACTGTGTTTTTTGTCCCGCGCACGAAGTTAAACTGAAGCGCATGTTCAAACTCCAACGCCTCGAAATCACCGGCTTCAAATCCTTCGCCGACCACACCGAACTCGTCTTCACAGGCAACGGCATCACCGCGATTGTCGGGCCGAACGGCTGCGGCAAGTCGAACGTGGCCGACGCAATCGCTTGGGTCTTGGGCGAGCAGAAGGTGAAAAATCTTCGCGGCGGCGAGATGAAGGACGTCATCTTCCAAGGCTCGAAGATACGCCTGCCGTCGGGGATGGCCGAGGTTGTGCTCCACATGGTGCGCGACGAAACGACGGAAGAAGAACCCGACATTGACGACATAGACGCCACCCTCGAAGTCTTAGACGACAACGCCGACGCAATCGAACAACGCCTCGCCCCCGAACTCGACTTGAACGCCGCCGACGCGAACGCGACCGTCGGCGACGCCGCGCAAACAACCGACAGTACGAACGCCTCCGTCGCGTCCGTCGAAGCGAACGCCACAGTCGCGGACGACGGCGAAGTTCCTACACCGACTCCTTCAAGCGAAGCGACGGACGCCCAAGCCCTCGCCGACGCGCAAGAAGCGCCCGCGGACGCTACCGCCGAAGTCTCCGCTCCGAAGTCGCGCGCGCATCATCAACACAAGCGACACTGGCGTCCGCGTCGTCTCGCGCTCGACTTCGCGCCCGGCGAAACCGTTTCAGTCACGCGTCGTCTATACCGTTCGGGCGAGAGCGAGTATCTCTTGAACGGTCGCGTCTGCCGCCTGCGCGACATACAAGACCTCTTCTCAGGCACGGGACTTTCCGGCGCGCACTACGCGATCATCGAGCAGGGTCGCATCGGCCAGATTCTTTCGGCCAAGCCGATGGACAGGCGCACGCTCATCGAGGAGGCCGCCGGAATAACGAAGTTTCGCGTGCGCCAGCGCGCCGCCGAGGCCCGGCTCGAAGCCGCGCGCACGAACCTCAACCGCGTCTCCGACATCATCTCCGAAATCGAACGTCTCGTTAACTCGCTCCGCCGTCAGGCGGCCAAGGCGCGTCGCTATCAACAGTTCCGCGAGGAACTGCGCGAACTCCTGCGCCGCGTCTATGCCGCCGACGAACGCGCGCTGACGGCGCAACTCGAAAGTCTTCGCACAAATCTCGCCGCCGCCAACGACGAAGTCGAACGGCTCGCCGCCGAACTCGAAGAGCGCGAAGAGGACGCACGGAGCGCGACGACGCGCGCGCGCTCTCTTGAGGAAGAACTCGCCGAAGCACGCGCCGCCGTCTCCGACTCCGCGCTTCGTCTCGACCGGCGCGAGCGCGAGCGCGCGTACCAGCAGGAGCAGATTGCCGCGCTCGAAAAGCGTCTCGCCGAGATTCAGCGCGAGACCGAACAGGTGAGCGCGCGTCTCGCATCGGTAACGACGGAGAGCGAAACGCTCGTTTTAGACGACGTGCGAATGCGCGAGGCGAGCGAGGAGAGCGCGCGTCGTCTCGAAGAGGCCGAAGCCGCTTACGCGCGCCGCACCGCCGAGGCCACGGAAGCAGAGGCCGCGATTGAAGCGGCGCGCGGCGAGTTGTTGACGCACACAGCCGTCTCCGAGCGTCTTTCGGAGACGGGCCGCCAACTCGAAACCGTTCTCGAAAAACTCGCGGCGCAGGCCGAAGGGTTCGAGCGCGAGGGCGAACGCGCGGCGGCGGCGCACGAACAGGCGAAGTCGGAGTCGGCGAAACTTCAGGAAGAGATTGACGCGGCGCGCGCGCACCTCGAAGGACTCTACACGGAGCGCGAGGCGCGCTCACGGGAGTTGACGGAGGCGCGCGCGGAAGTCGCGGCGACAGCCGCCGAGCACGCGCGCGTGCGCGACGAGTCGGCGCGCGTGCGACACCGCCTCGACACGCTCGCCGAGATTGACACGCAGCACTCGCTCTACTCGCGCGCAGTCCAACGCATATTCGCGCCCGCCGGCGCAGACGCGCCGAAGGATTTCCACGTCGTCGCAACGCTGGCGGACGTTCTGCGCGTCGAGCCGCGCTGGGAGCGCGCCGTCGAGGGCGTGCTCGGCCCGTACCTACAGTCGGTCATCGTGCCGACGCCCGACGACGCCGTGCGCGCAGCCGCGTGGCTTCAGACGACCGGCGCGGGCCGTGCCTCTTTCGTCATCGCGGGCCTTCACGGCGGCGCGGAGATGGACGAGTTTGAACTGCGCGCCTCCCGTCAAACTCTCACGGAAGACACGGACGCTTTCGAGACAAACGAGGTTGTGACGACGGACGTCCGCGTCGCGTCGCTGCTCGGTGCGCCGCGCGAGATTGCGTCGGTGTTGGCACGTACGCTTGCGCGCGAGTTGAACGCGCGCGTCGTCGAGAATTTAGAGCAGGCGATGTTGCGTACGCTCGCGGGCGACGAGATGTGCGTGACGGTCGAGGGCGAGTTTGTCGTCGGCGGTCAGTTCATCGCGGCGGGCGGGCCTGCTGTGTCGGAAGACGGCGCGGGGCTTCTCGCCTTCAAGCGCGAGATGCGCGAGTTGGAAGTCCGAATGGTCGGACTCGAAGCAGACCTTGTGTTCGCCGGCGAATCGGCGGCGCGTGCGCGCGCGCACCTGAGCGAGTTGGAAGACGCGTTCGTCCTGCTCAACGACGAGATAGGGCGAGAGGAGCGCGAGCACGTCGCGCGCGAAGTGAACGCGACGCAGTTGCGACATGAGATAGAGCGCGCCGAGCGGCACATGCGCGTCGTCGCGGACGACGCGGCGCGGCTCGCTGCGGAGCAAAGGGAAGCTGAGGAGAGACGCGCAAAGCAACGCGCAGACCTCGAAGCCGCCGAAAGCGCGCGCGCGGCGGCGCAACGCGCGGTGGTCGAAGCCGCGGAGAGATTGGCCGAGGCGCGGCGCGCGTCCGAGGCCGAGAGCGAACGCTTGGGCGAGCAGCGCGCGCTCGCGGCGGCTGCCGCCGAGCGCAGGCGCGCGGCGGCGGCAGACCTGCGCCGGATGGAGTCGGAGACCTCGGAACTGCGTTCGCGCCTCGAACGCCACGAGGCGGAAGCTAAAGAAGCTGAACGGCGCATCGAGTCGTTGCGACGCTCGCTCGCTGAGTTGGACGAGTCGGCGGCGGGCGCTGAAGGCGAGCGCGCGTCGCTCGAACGGAACGTCGAAGAGGCGGCGGCGCGTTTGGCCGAAGCGCGCGCGGAATCGGACGCGCTCTCGCTCGAAGTGACGGAGTTGCACGGGCGCGCGTCGAGTGCGCGCGACGTGCGCGCGGCGTTAGAAGTTCAGAGGGCGGAAGCGTCGGCGCGTCTGAACTACGTGCGCGAGTCGTGCGCGAACGAGTTGAACCAGACGCTCGAAGAGGTGGCGGCGGCATACGAGCCGGACGCGGGCTTCGACTTGGAGGCGAACCGCGCGCGTCTGGAAGAGTTGCGCGCGCGGCTCGAAGGCTTCGGCGCGGTGAACATGATGGCGCTCGAAGAGTTGGGCGAGAACGAGGAGCGTCTCGCGTTCCTTACGGCTCAGCGTCAGGACATCACCGACGGCATCGCTTCGACGGAAGAAGCGCTGCGGGAAATCAAACGTCGCTCGCGCGAGCGATTCCGTCACGCGTTCGAGGAGGTCAACCGCAACTTCGGACAGTTCTTCCTCGAACTCTTCGGCGGCGGTCGCGGCGAGATGAGTTTGATTGACGCCGACGACGTTCTGGAGTCGGGCATAGACATCGTCGCGCAACCGCCGGGCAAGCGTTTGCAGAACGTTCTGCTGCTTTCGGGCGGCGAGAAGGCTATGGCCGCGCTCGCGCTCGTCTTGGCGATATTCAAATACCGCCCGTCGCCCTTCTGCCTGTTGGACGAGGTTGACGCGCCTTTGGATGAAGCGAACATCGGTCGCTTCTCGTCGAAGATCATACAGATGTCTGCCGACACGCAGTTTCTCGTCATCACGCACAACAAGCGGACGATGGAGTCGGCGCGCGCTCTCTACGGCGTGACGATGGAGGAGGCGGGCGTGTCGCGTCTGGTCTCGGTGAGGTTCGAGTGAAGCGGGGTTTAAGAGTTCTGACGCTGTTAACGGCAGCCGCGCTCAGCTACACGGGCGCGGCTCTCGACGCTTGGGCGCAGAAGAAGGCGACGCCGCGTCCCGCCGGCGAGCAGAGCCAGCCGAAGAAGGTTTCGACGAGGCCGGAGGAAGAGTCGAAGCCGGGCGCGACCGTTGAGACGAAGACGAAGGAAGACCCGAATGCCGCGCGCTACGTCTATGAGTTTGAGCAGCCCGACTTCTTCGTCTATTTCATGCGCATCGAGCACGACGAGCGAGGGCACGGCCTCATACGCTTCGAGCGCCGCTCCGACACCGAGCAGATAACAGAACCTCTGGAACTCTCGCCCGCCGCATGGGAGCGCATACGCGCTCACTGGACGGCGCTCCGCTTTTTAGACTCGACGGCGAACTATCAAGGCGAGCGTACCTATCCGAGTCTGGGTAAGACGCGACTCACGTTGAAGCAGGGCGGGCGCGAGCGCACAGCCGAGTTCAACTACAGTCAGAACTCGGACGCGCAGGGGCTTGCCGAAGAGTACAGACGCGCGGGAGACCAAGCCGTCTTCGTCTTCGACATACACGTCGCGCTTGAGAGCCAGCCGTTGGAGACGCCGAAGCTTCTCACCCGACTCGAAGCGCTCATCAAAAACAACTACCTCTCCGACGACCGTCAACTCGTCCCGCTCCTGCGCGATCTTTCGGAAGACGAACGCGTCCCGCTCGTCGGGCGCAATCAGGCCGCGCGCATCCTGAAAAAGTTAGACAAGCAGGCGCAGTGAGTTCTTTATCTTTTCATGCGCGACTAGAGCGAGTTGCGAATGAGGTTGTCAAGAAAGGATTAACACAGAGGACACAGAAGGCACGGAGTTCACTGAGATTAACTCTGTGCTCTCCGTGTCTCGGTGTTCTCTGTGTCGAAATCTCTTTCGGTAAACTCAATCGAAATCCGCTCTATAACCTGCCTGTCAAAAATATTTGCCAGCCGCCGACATAAAGTAGCACGCGGCTGGTGAGGAAGTGATAGTATGTGCCGCTTGTTGCCCGCGTGCGACGCGAGGGGCGGCGCTAACTAAGTTTTTCTTAAACTGCGTGAATGGAGAGGAGAGGAGTTAAGATGCGAATAAGAAGAGGAGGACTTGCGCTCTCGTTAGGGCTTCTGCTGCTGGCCGCTGCGGCGTGCAGCTTCAGCGCCTCTACAGCCAACATCAGCGACCTGAAACTCGGCAAGGACAAGGCCGCCACGCAAGAGGCGAGCACGTTTGCACCGACCGACACGGTCTATGCGGTGGCGACGATTTCAAACTCGCCGGGCGCGGTGAAGGTGAAGGGTCGCTTGGCGATTGACGACGTTGAGGGCGAACAGAAGGGGCCGATACCGGGCCTTGAGACGACGGTTGACCTTCCGGCCAGCGGCACGGCGACCTTCACGTTCACGCCGCCGCCGAGCGGTTTCCCGAAGGGGAAGTATAAGGTTGAAGTGATGATGCTGAACGAGGGCGGCGAGCAGAAGGATCAAAAGTCGGCTGACTTCAGCGTCTCCTGAGCCAGCGCTCCAAAACCTTTAGACGGAAGCGACGCGCCTACCGACTTAGTTGGCAAGCGCGTCGCTCTTTGTGAATAGCAACAACAAAATCCGCGAACAAGCCATACCGCAGCAGCTTCACCCTTCGAGCTAATCATTATTTTGCCAGCATCTCGCCGGGAATCCACGCGCCGTGAAAACCGTAGGGCACGCGCGCAGGAATTTGCACGCGTGCGAGGGGCGGCGCGCCGAAGTCTCGCGCCTCGATCACGATCAACTCGCTCGCGCCGTCTCCTTCGTCGTGCACGTAGGTCAAGAGCCAGCCGTCGTCCTCCGCACGTGCTCCGGGGCGCGGCACGAAGACGCCTTCGCCGCCGAAACGAGCTTTGCCGAAGACGTGGCGTTCGCTGCGGCCTCGCTCAAAGTCGTACTTAAAGAGTTCGTTCACCTCGTGTATGTTGAGGGCGTAGCCGTAACGGTTTGGGCTTCCCACGAACCGGTCGTTGACACGCGGGAAATCGGCGGGCACGTCGTCGAGCGCTTCCTCGCGCGCCGTGCCGGTCTTCACGTTCAAACGCCAGCGATACATCACGGGGGCAAACTCTTTGCCGATGGGCGTGCCGTCGCCCGTCTGCGCGTCCGGCGGCATGAAGAACGCGTCGGGAAACTCTTCGGTACGGCAGGCGAGCAGTATAGTCTCGTCGCCGTCCTCGTAAGCGTTCAGGGTGTGGAAGACGTAGCAGGGCGAGACCTCGAACCACTTGACGTCTCGGCCCTCGCCGTAACGGGGCACGACTCCTAGGCGCGCGCCCATCTCCGGCTCAAACTTCAACAGAGGCTGCCCCCGCAGCATTCGCTTGATGCTGACAGTCAACGGCGTGTCCACAAAGATTGTGTGGCGCGGGGTGATGGCGAAATCGTGCATGACGATGGCGCGCGGGATGTCGAAGGCGGTGGTGTGGACAATCTCCCCACACGCGTTGACCACGCCGTAGCGGACGGAGGGCCTGAACAGGCTGTTGTTGCCGAAAAAGAGCATCTCACCCGTCGCCGGGTCTATCTTCGGGTGCGCCGTAAACTGATTTTTGAGCCGTCCGCCGAAGGTGTAGGGGCAGACCGTCTCAAGGTCTGGGACACGTATCTCGTGCGGCTCGCCCCCTTCCCAGAGCGCCAAGAGCCGCCCGTCGTGGCAGACCAGCGCCGTGTTCGCCGTGTTCTTTATCAAGGGTGCGCGTTTGAGCAAGTTTCGCAACACGCGCAGAAGGGCCGTGACGTTGAGCGGGTCTAAGAAACTTCCGTACAGCGACTTGCCCGCCGCGCGTTCGGCCTTCCAGCCCGCCGTCCGAACGTAGCGGTTTCGGTAGCTCGCGCGGCCTTCACGGATTCTTACTCCGTGGAGCATGCCGTCGCCCTCGAACACGTGGTAATTCTTAATCGGCGGAAACTGCGGGTTAGGGCCGTTGCGCACGAACATTCCGTCCAACTCCGGCGGCAACTCGCCAATCACAGTCAAGTCGTCCGCCGACACCTCTTCACGGACGGGCGCGAAGTTGCCTTGCAGGAAAGGATTCGCCGTGGTCGAGGCGTCGTCGGTTAAGAAATTTCGGCGATTCATAGGCAAGGTGCGAACCCTCATTCTTAGTAGAGTGAAAATTAAATCCGTAATGAAGCAATCTAACGCCCGGCATCGCCCGCCGCCCTAAGCCGTTGATGCGCATGAGAGCCTTCGTGTCGCGGGACGGGCGCACGCCGTTGTTATGCCGGTGCTCTATTTAATATCGTTCTCACGGTAAAAAACGTTCAACCATTTGCCATGCCTTTTGGCCCAGCCGGAAGTCACTGCCGCGTGCAGCTCGCTGATTTCTCCCGCCCGCGACTGCCCAACGGCTGCGCCGATTCGTTTCTCTAACGCACGAGCCACGTCGCAAAGCGCATCCACGCGCCGGTGCCGGCGAGCATCAGGCGAAGCGGCTGCGAGGCGACGATGAAGAGCGTGCCCCAGAGGAAGACTGGATGAAGGCGTCGCTGCTTGAAGGTGTCGTAGGCGACGCAGGCGAGTATGCAAAGGTCTGTCAGGCCGAAGAAGACGAGCGGGCCGCCCGTCTCTATGAAGTGAAGGGGTATGCGCGCGATAGCCGGAGTCAGAAGGTTGACGGCGGCGAGGAGCATGAGTCGCTTGTGGGTGTCGAGGCGTCGGCGGTAGTAGAGCGCCGCGCCGGTGAGCACGGCGAAGACGAACATGTCGCCCAAGGGTATGACGAGAAACTGTAGGGCCGGAGGGCCGGGAGTCGCGCCGCGCGCGGCTGCCGCGATGGCCGTCGCGACGCCGACCAAAACTACGAGCGCGGCCAAGATTGCTCCGAGTAGGCCGAGACGCATGTGAAGGCGCGTTCGGCGCGAAGCGACGAGCCAGACCTGCGCGATGAAGAGCAAGACCCAAGAGGTCATCACGAGGCCGTGCGCGTGTACGAGCGCGCCGGGGAGCGCGGGCGCGCCGAAGAGGCCCTTCAGGTAGTAGCTTCGCGCGAAGCCCGCGAGCACGACGAGCGGAATCAGGAGCGCGGCCCAAGCGTAGAGGCGTCTGTCCCTCGCATCGCGTTGAATAGTCGGAACTGCCATGCGTGTCCTCCGTCAACTTTAGTGAGCCGCCGGCGCTTGAGTTGAAACACCGGCGGGCGGCGTTCTTCTATCTCAGGCGCGGGCGCTGCGTCAACACATTTCACGCGCGAAGGCGTGGAAAAGCGTCTGAGGAATTGCTCGCGGAATGTTTTTGCGTTACTCGAAGAAGTTGCGACCGCGACCCTTGTTCTCCTTGCGCCAGACGCGCAGGAAGACGACGACCGCGCCAACGGCGACGACGAGCAGCACGACCATCATAAAGAGCGTGAAGACGAGTTCGGTCGTGCCTGTTTCGGTGTTCATGTTCGGAGACTGCGTTTGATTGAATCTGTAGGCCGCGTAACGAAACTGTAGGGGCAGGGCTTGTCCCTGCCCGATGTAACTTATGGCGATTTGCGAATGAGTTAACCGAAAAAGATTTCAACACAGAGGACACAGAAGACACAGAGTTCACAGAAATTCACTCAGCGAACTCTGTGTTTTCTGTGTTCTCTGTGTCGAAATATCTTTCAGTAAATTCAATCGTCATCCGCTCTAAATAGAGCTTGTGTATTCAACGGCGGGCAGGGACAAGCCCTGCCCCTACAGAATTATCCCCGCCGTCTTTGCTCACGCGGCCTCTTGTTCTTCGGGTTCTTCGGTCGGCGTGGGCGCGGGCGTGTAGCGTATGCGTCGAATTCGCCGGCCCTCGACCTGTTCGACGAGGAAGAGGCCGCCCTCGTGCTCGACCGTTTCGCCCGGACGCAGGATGCGCCCGGCCTTTGCGAGAAGGAAGCCAGCCATCGTCGTGTAGCCAGCCTCTTCGGGGAGCTTCAGGTCGAAGCGCCGGTTGGCGTCGCGGACGGCGAGCATCCCGTCGAGGATGTACGTGCCGTCGGGTTCTTCGACTATCTGCGCGCGAACCTCCTCGTCGTATTCGTCGTTGATGTCGCCGACAATCTCCTCCAACAAGTCTTCGAGCGTGACGATGCCTTCGAGTCCGCCGTGCTCGTCAACGACGCAGGCGATGTGCGTCTTCTCCGCCTGCATCTGAGCGAGCACCGAGCCGAGGCGCGCAGTCGCGGGGACGAAGAGCGGCGGGTGGAGCATCCGGCCCATGTCGAACTGGACGGGGTCGTTCGTGCGAAGGCACGGCATGAGGTCTTTCATAAAGAGGACGCCGACGATGTCGTCGAGCCGTTCGCGATAGACTGGAAGCCGCGAGTAGCCGTACCCGCAGAAAGCCTTCTCGGCCTCTTCGAGCGTGGCGGTCGCGGGCAGCGCCTGAACCGCCGTGCGCGGCACCATAGCCTCGCGCACCTCCGACTCGGAGAAGTCGAAGACGCGGTTGATGAGCCGGCGTTCCTCTTCTTCGAGGTGGCCGCTCTTGTGCGAGATGTTTACGAGTTGCTTTATCTCCTCTTCGGTGTAAATCGAGGAGTGCTCCGAAGAACCGTGGAGGCCGATGAGTCGCGTGGCGGCGGTGCTCGCAACGTCGAGCAGGCGTATCGGCCAACGGAAGACCTGCGAGAACCAGTACATCGGCCCGACCGTGAAGAGAGAGACGCGAAGGCTGCGCTCGATGCCGAGCATCTTCGGCACTTGCTCGCCGAGGACGATGTGTAAGAACGTGATGACGATGAAGGCAATCGGCCACGCTATCAAATGTTGATAGCCCGCGAGCGTCGTGCGCGATAGAGGGTCTTCGATGAGCGCGGCGAGGGTTGACTCGCCTATCCAGCCCAATCCGAGCGAGGAGAGAGTGACGCCGAGTTGCGTGGCGGAGATGTAGGCGCCGAGGTTGTCTTTGAAGGCGAGCAGGCGACGCGCGCGCGGGTCGCCCGCGTCGGCTCGCGCGGCGACGCGCGTGCGGCGCACGCTGACGATGGCAAACTCCGATGTGACGAAGAAGCCGTTGGCGATAACCAAGAGGAAGACGGCGAGAATTCTGATGAGCGTTTCCATCATCGTTTGGGCCGCGCGTGCGTTCGGCCCGCAATCAAACCTCCGGCGCGTGGAATCACTTATCCGATTTAACCCTTTGACACAAGCTTATTGCCAAGCGGCCCGCCGACGCAAGCCCCGGAGGAGAGGCTAGAGGCTAGAGACTAGAGGCTAGTTAAAGAGAGTAAGTCTTAACTAGTCTCCAGTCTCTAGCCTCTAGCCTCTCTTCAAGAGACGGCAGAACTCGACGACGCGGTTCTCGGCCCAGCGGCGGTCTTCGCCGGCGCGCGCGTCTGAGATGAAGCCGACGTGGCCGCCGCCGCGCGTGATGATGAGAAGGACGCTGGGGTTCGCGGCGATTGCCGGGTCGCGGAAAGGTTCGGCGGGGATGATGGGATCGTCGTCGGCGTGGAGTATGAGCGTCGGGAGTTTTATGCGCCGGATGTGTGGAAAGGAACTGGCGCGCTCGTAGTAGTCGGAGGCGTCGCGGTAGCTGCCGTGCGGCGCGGTGAAGCGCTCGTCGAACTGTCTGATGGTGCGGACGCGTAGGAGGCCGCGCGTGTCGTAGGCGGCGGGGCGGAGTCGGCCCTTCGTGCGTACGCGTCGTCGAAGGCTTCGCATAAAACTCCAACGGTAGATGCTGTTCTCAAGCCGCTCGACGCGGTCGGCGCAGCCCGAAAGGTCAATCGAAGGCGAGACGGAGGCGACGGCTGCGAGCGCGCGCGGCGCATCAGCGCCGTAGTCGGCGGCGAGTTTGAGAATCATGTTGCCGCTCATCGAAAACCCCGCGACGAAGATTTCCGCGAGCCGTTCGCGTTCGACGAGTTCGTCCGTCAAGACGCGGTGAATGTCTTCGGTCATGCCGCTGTTGTAGAGCGTCTCGTTGAGGTGGTCTGTGCCGCCGCAGTTGCGCATGTTCATGCACGCGACGTTGAAGCCTTGGGCGAAGGCTTTGCGCGCCGTGCCGCGCACGTAGAGAGAATCGCTTGAGCCTTCGAGACCGTGCAAAATAAGAATGGTCGGCGCGACTTGGCGTTTGAGTTGCCAGCGACATTCGAGGAGGACGCGCGCGCCGGGCGCGACTTCCACGAGTCGCTGCTCGAAGTGTCGCCGCTCGTCGCCTAACTCGCGCCGGCGCGGAAGTCTCAAAGCGGCGGCGAGCGTCTGCGCGTGTCCGCCGCGAAAGAGAGGATGCGGCGTGAAGGGTTGCGCGTCGAAGCGTCGGGCGGCCTCTTCGAGTTGCGGACTGAGGGCTTGCGGCGGGACGCACGAACCGTCGCTCGTCAGTCGCGAACGCTTCGGCCAACGGCTTTCGTTCAAAGTCTCCATAGCTTCAGACAAACAGGCTGAGACTTCAGACCAGACGCGGCGGCTCGGCGGGCGGCGGGTCGCCCGCGGGCGGCGGCTCGACAGGCTCCCGGACGGGCGCGGACGGGCTTGGGTCTGCGTCGGGCGGGAGCGGCGGCGGCTGCGGTTGCGCGGGGTCGTCAGGCGTCGTCGGCGGAAGCTCGGACGGCTGGCCGGGCTGCGGCGGCTCTACGGTGTTCGGGTCGCGGCTCATGCGTGAAAAGTCACTCCTTGTCGTGCTGACGGAATGCGAAGACTCTAACACGAATCCGCTTTCGCGCCACACGCGCGCGTCCGTCGAACACGGAAAGCTACCGAGGCTTCAACGGCACGTTGACAAATTAAACAGCCGCGGCGTGATTGATTTTAGAGTTTCATTCGTCGGCAGGGCCGAGGCCCGCCGCGCGTTGGAGTTCGGCGACGACGAAGCGAATCATCCGGTAGGTGACGCGGCGCGGGAGCGCTTCGCGCAGGGGCTTGAGGCGCGCGCTTCCCAAGCGCGCGACAGCCGACTCGATGAGCGCGCGCTCTTCCGCGCTCACGTGGCGCGAGAGGTCGAAGGGGCGGCCTTCGAGTATGCAGTCGGCGAGGTGCTTCTCGACGGTGATTTCCGTCAGCCCGCGCCGGGCGCAGATTTCTTCGACGGTGAGTCCCTGTTCGTAGAGCGCGTAGGTTTCGTCAACCGTGCTCGGCTTCGGCGCGGAGTCGGACGACGGGCGCGACGCGGAAGACTCGGCGCGTGTTGATGATGAAGAAGACGCTGTTAGGGACGACGCGTGCGCGGAAAGCGAGCCAGAGACGAACGGGGGCAGCGCGAGTTGTACGCTCGCTCGCTCGCGCATGACTTCGGCGCCGAGTTGCGTGACGGAGACGGTCGGGTACGCGCCGCCCGTTACGTGCAGGCAGCCCGCGGCGACGAGCGCGTCAATGTAGAGAAATATCTCGTCCTGCGTAAGTCCCTTGAGTATGCCGTAGGTCGAAAGACGGTCGAGTCCGGCCTGCGTGAGTTTAGCGGAGCGCGAGCCGCGCAAGGTTGAAGCCAACATTCCCTTGCCGAAGCGACCATTCATGCGAGCGGCGCACGCGAGAATCTTGCGAACGGTGAGCGTCTCGTCTTCCGTTAACTCGCGCGGCTCGTTGACGGCAATTGAGCGCGCGGCGTCGTCGCCGGTCGAATCGAAGCTCGCTGAGCCTTCAGCCGCCTCGCGCTTGCGACGCATGCGCGACTGCGCGCCTAGTTCTTCTTCGAGGTCGAGCGCGACGGGCACGTGCTTGCGAACGAACTTGTCCAACGCGTTCGACGGCGCGAGCGGCGGCGTCGAACTCAAGTCGGCGGCGTGCTCGCCGTTGATGGTCTCAACTCGTCTTTGTTGAAGAAGGCAGTTGCCGCACTTGCCGCAAGCGTCCGGGTGCGAGCGGTCGCCGAAGTAGTCGAGGATGAAGGCGCGGTAGCAGCGCTCGGTGTAGCAGAAGGAGATCATCTCGCGGAGCTTGCGCTGTTCGAGCGCGGCGCGGCGCGCGATCTCTTCGGGGCGTATGCGAAGGCGCGCGGCGGGCTGCTCGTCGAGCATCAGGACGCCGCGCGTGCGGCGCGCGGGACGGTAGCTCAAGACGCCCGATTCGGCGAGCGTCGAGAGCGCGCGGCGAACGGCGTTGAGTTCCGTCGAGAGAGTTTCGGCGAAGTCGGCGACGTTGACTTCCGTGTCGTCGCGTTCGCCTACGTTGTAATCGTTCAAGAGGCCGAAGAGAACTTGCTTGAGTTGGAGGCTTCGACGCGCGCTCACGGCCTCGCGCGCGAGGTGCGCGGGCATGAGCAGTCGAACTTCGGCGCGGTTCTCCGCGCCCGTGCCGCGCTCGATGTGGCCCGCCTTCTCTAAAGTGATGAGCGCGGACTGGACGGCCATCTCGTTGCGCACGGAGGCGCGCGCCGCAATCTCGCGCGTCGAAAGCTCGATGCGTTTCTGATTCGTTCCGACAAGTGCTTCGTAAACTTTCGCAATCAATTCGGGCGGCGGGTAAGAGCCTTCGATGAAGTAGTCTTGCGTGCGCTTGTCGGCGTAGTTGAAGAGAAGGAGACAGACAGACTGAGCACGGTCGCGCCCGGCGCGGCCAATCTCTTGGTAGTAGGCTTCGATTGAGCCGGGCAGGTGGAAGTGTACGACGAAGCGTATGTCGGGTTTGTCAATGCCCATGCCGAAGGCGTTGGTGGCGACGATGATTTGCGCGCCGCCCGACATGAACGCATCCTGCGCGCGCACGCGTTCGTCGTCGGTCATTCCCGCGTGATAGCCGACGACCGCGAGGCGCGCGTCCTTCAGGCGCTGCGTTATCTGTTCGACCGACTTTCGCGTCGAGGTATAGACGATCCCCGACTGGCCCGCGTACTCGTCGGCGAGTTGACGTATGCGCGCGAACTTCTCGCGCTCCTTTTCAGTGTGGACGACGGCGATTGAGAGGTTGGGGCGGTCGAAGCCGCTGACGAAGGCGCGCGGGTCAGTGAGTTGAAGCTGTTCGATGATGTCGGAGCGGACGTAGGGGGTCGCGGTCGCGGTCAAAGCGATTGTCTGAGGGTTGCCGATTGCGGCGCGGAATGAGCGAAGGCGCAGGTAGTCGGGGCGGAAGTCGTGCCCCCATTGCGAGATGCAGTGTGCCTCGTCAACGGCGAAGAGGGAGATTTGGGCGCGCTGGAGGGCTTCGACGAAGTGCGTGCTTCGGAAGCGTTCGGGCGCGACGTAGAGGAGCTTGAAGTCGCCGCGCCGCAGTGCCGCGACGCGCGACTTCTGTTCGTCGAAGTCGAGCGAGCTGTTGATGAAGGAGGCCGGAAGTCCGCGCGCGCGAAGCGCGTCAACTTGGTCTTTCATCAGCGCGATGAGCGGCGAGACGACGACCGTGACGCCTTCCTTCATCAGTGCCGGAAGTTGGTAGCAGAGCGACTTGCCGCCGCCCGTCGGCATGACGACCACGGTGTCGTGGCCCGCGAGAACCGATTCGACCACTTCGCGCTGCCCCTCGCGAAACACCTCGAAGCCGAAGAATCGCCGGAGGGCCGAGAGCGCGTCGTCAATGTTTGCGGCGGCGTGAGTCATCTGCGTGTTTGTGAAAGCGAATTGTAACGCAAAGCGGGCCGCGCGTCAGCCGGGTACAGTACCGCGAGCCGCAAGCCTCGCGGGTCGAAGCAAAAAGGGAGTATGAACGATGAACGATGAACTGGAAGATGTGGGTCTTTAGTTCATCACTCATCATTCCGCGTTCATCGTTTAGACTCACCCGCTCGCTACCTCTCGCGGTACTGTATCCCGCCTGCGCTTGATGCGCGCGGCGCGGGCGTCGTAACCTTTTCGCGTGAAGGCGAAGAACGAGTGGAAGGCGCGTACGAAGCGCGACTTGATGATCGAGGTGTGGGAGCATCTGGATTGCGAGTCGGTGGGCGCGCGGGAGTTGGAGGCCGTTGTGGAGGCCGTGCGCGAGCGTTTCGGGGAGGGCGCGGTGGAGAGTCCCGTAATAGTCGCGCGCCTTCTGGCGGACGAGGGCGCGGAGTTGCGCCATTCGGAAGTGCTTGAGATGGACGCGCGCTGGCGTACGCAAGACCCTTACGAGGCGATGTTCAGAAACGTCCTGCGCTTCTCGACCTTCGACGAGGCCGCCGCTTCCATACGCCGGCTCGAAAACTTGCGACGGCAGTTTCAACGAAAGAACGACCGCGAAGGACTTCGACTCGTGCGAGAGGCCGCGCTCAAGGGAAAGCGGCGCGCGCAGATGATCGCTCGAAACGCTAAGGTTGACGCGCGCAAACGCGCCGAGAAGTCGGAGATGACGGAGTGGTTCACCGTCTGGCTCAACCAGCCGGAGATTTTCGAGGACTGGCTCTCTTTGCGCCAAGCCTCGGAAGACTTCCGCGCGCGCTTCGGCGAAGCGGATGAAGAAAACGGTGTCGAGGATTGAGTCTTCGGTCGAACGGATGGAAGCAATCTCGCGCGCCGGTCAAGTGAAGCGGCAGCCGTCAAGTGAAACGACGGCGCGCGTGCGACGCCGGAGGTCGCGCGTCGCGTCAAGTCTGACGACGTGCGACGCGGGGCGCGGTCAGGAGGCTTATGAGCAGAACCGCGCCCGTGCAGACGGCCATGAAGCCGCCGCCCGCGGCTAGAAGAAGCGCGAGGAGCGCGAGGACGTTGTGGAGCGTGCGGCCCAAGCCCTCACCCGGTTGGCCCAGAAGGAAGGCGACGACGAGCAACAGAGCGCCGACCGCGAAGGTAATCAGTCCTGCCCAGAAGGCATAACGTATTTGCTGCACCGTTCGAGCACCTCACTTTTCGTCGTCACGTTTCCTTTTGCCGCGCCGCGTCGCGTCCGTACGCGCGTGAACGATTAAGCCCAACTCCTCCGCGCGCCGCTTCCAATTTTCCACCGCGCCGCCGTCAACAATCCCGCGCGCGCCCTTCGACGCGAGCGGCCCGCCCGTCTTCCTCTGCTTCTTCGCGATGTTCCGCGTCCAGTTTTGAGAGCGTGCCATCTCTTACAGCCTTTCCGCGCCTTTGGGAAGGCTTATACCCCGACAGTGTGCTCAAGTTCAAGACTTTATTAACGCCGGCGGGCCGAAAGACCACGCGGAGACGCGCGCCAAACGACGCTCAGGGCGCAATTAGTCGTCGCCGGCGGCGCTTCCGTCAGGGTTCGTTCACATCGGTCATTTTAAGCCGACTGTCTTTCAAACTGACCTGACTGACCAGCCCGGTCAATCGGGAATTGCTAAAAATGCCCCGGAAAATAGCCGAAAAAGCGCGTGGAACGGGGCATGCTTAAAGGTCGGCGGGGAAGTTCTGATTTTGTTGAAATTACTTCTTCTACGAAGAACAATGAATCCGAGATATAAAAAACGCTCTCTCATGAAACTCGCGGCGGTCGGACTGGCGGTGGCGCTGTCCGGCGTCGCCGCGATGTTTTCCAGCCCCATCATTAAGACGGCCCACGCTCAGACTTCAACAACCAAAGACAAAATTTCGAGCGACCTGAGAAAGAAGTTGTCGGGCACGGCGAAACTGAATGTCGTCATAACGTCGAAAGGCTCTTGGAGCAATACGCTAACCACCGCCGTCACGGGCAACGGCGGGAGCATCAACGTCTCCTACACCAACTTCAACCTGAAGACGGTAAGTCTGCCCCCCGCGGCGGTCGCCAACATGGCCGCGCGCAGCGACGTTGACTACATCGCGCTCGACCGCTCGGTCAAAAAACTCGGTCACGTCACGCTCACCTCCGGCGCCGCCGCCGCGCGCTCTATGGGCGGCTCGACCCCCTACAACGGCACAGGCGTCGGCATCGCAGTCCTCGACTCCGGCGTTGACCCGAACCACACGGATTTCAAAGACGCCAGCGGCGCGTCGCGTATCACTCAAAGCGTTGATTTCACTGGTGAGAACCGCACGGACGACCCCTACGGCCACGGCACGCACGTCGCTTCAATCGCCGCCGGAAACAACCAAATCGCGCAGGGCGCTTATTCCGGCATCGCGCAGAACGCGAAAATCCTAAACCTCCGCGTCTTGAACTCGCAAGGCGTCGGCTCGGTCTCCGCGCTTCTGACCGCGCTCGACTGGATTAAGACCAACCGCACTACCTACAACATCAAAGTCGTCAACATGAGTCTCGGCACTGCCGCCGTTGACTCCTACAAGACCGACCCGCTCTGTCTCGCCGTCCGAAGCCTCGTTGACGCGGGCGTCGTCGTCGTCGCCGCCGCGGGCAACGAGGGCAAAGACTCCAACGGCAACAAGGTTTACGGGCAGATTCACTCGCCCGGCATAGACCCTTCGGTCATCACCGTCGGCGCGACCAACACCTTCGGCACCGACTACCGAAGCGACGACGTTATAACGACTTACAGTTCCCGCGGCCCGACGCGCGGCTTCTGGACTGACGCCTCCGGCGTGAAGCACTTCGACAACCTCGTCAAGCCCGACTTGGTCGCGCCCGGCAACAAGATCATTGCCGCGCAGGCCCCCGGAAATCTTTTAGTCACACAGAATCCGGCGCTTGACGCCAACGTCTCCGGCGCGTCGGCGCGCGAACAGATGTACATGAGCGGGACATCAATGGCGACGCCCGTCGTCTCAGGCGCTGCCGCGCTCCTGCTTCAAGCGAACCCGAAGCTGACGCCGAACCTCGTCAAAGCGATTCTGATGTACTCGGCGCAGCAGCTTCCCGGCTTCAACACGTTCGAGCAGGGCGCGGGCGAGTTGAACTTAGAGGGCGCGATGCGCCTCGCCAAACTCGTCCGCACAGACCTAAGCTCGACGACGACGGTCGGCTCGCCGCTTCTGACCGCCGCCCCGCCCACGCCGCAGACGACCATCGCCACGCAGACCTTCACTTGGTCGCAGGGCCTCGTGATGGACTACACGTACGCGAAGGGTCAGAACCTAATCACTAAGTATCAGGGGGTTTACGCCCTCGGCGTGCTCCTTTCGGACGGCACGGTCGAGTCGAACGGCGTCCTTTTGAGCGACGGCGTCCTTTTGAGCGACGGCGTCCTTTTGGGCGACAACATCTTGACGAGCAACGGCGTCCTTTTGGGCGACGGCTCGGCCTTTATGAGTTGCGGCGTCCTTTTGGGCGACGGCGTCCTTTTGGGCGACGGCGTCCTCTTGAGCGACGGCGTCCTTTTGGGCGACGGCGTCCTCTTGAGCGACGGCGTCCTTTTGGGCGACCTCGCCGCGCAGGCGAGCAAGGCGCTCGTCAGCGGCGACGCAACGACCAGCATGGCCGTCGTGCTCGACAGCACTTCGGGCACAACGAGCGGCACGACCAAGAAGAAGTAAGGCCGCAAGGCCACACACTTAAACTTAATCGCCCCAAAGCAGACCAGACACGCCCGCGGCCTCCTCAGCCGCGGGGCGTGGGTGGTTCTGCTTCAAGTTGACAGCCCCGCCTTCATCTTGAACTAAATCCTCTCCACGAAGTCGCCGCGCGAGCGGCCACCGCCCGCGATTTTCCGGGGAAAAGACGACTTTTCCCTCCGCGTTTTGGCGGCACGTCGCTTGCCATTCAAGTGAACTGCCCGCCAGTCCTTTACGAACGGGCGCTCTTCGGTCAAACCACTTCGGCCAGAACGACACAGACGCGATAATGCTCGAAGCCACAAAAAAACGGTACGCGAAGCATTACATGTGGGCGGTCATCGTCCTCGGCGCTGCAATGTGTCTCGTCACCGTCAGCCAACTCCATTTCTCCGACTTGGGCCTGCGCTTCGCCCTCATAAGCGTGCTTACGCTCGGCTTCGGCTCGCGCGTCGTCGTCCAAATCCCCCGCGTCAGGGGCCAAATCTCCGTCTCCGACACCTTCATCATGCTCTCGCTGCTGATGTTCGGAGGCGAGGCGGCCATTCTGCTCGCCGCAGCCGACGGCCTCTGCTCCTCGCGCCGAATCACCAAAACCAAGTTCATAATCGTCTTCAACTCGGCGGTCTATATCTGCTCAACCTTCCTCACGGTCTGGACGCTTCGACTCACGGTCGGCGACATCAAGTCGCTCGCGGTAAACAGCCTCCCCTCCGACTACATCATCGCCGTCATCATCATGGCGCTCGTCCAGTACGTCACAAACTCCGGCCTCGTTGCCATCGGCGTCGCAATGAAGGCCGGGCAACCGCTCTGGCAGATGTGGCGGCAAAACTTCCTCTGGACTTCTATAACCTACTTCGCGGGCGCTTCAGCCGCGGCCATCGTCGCGCGCCTCATACAATCTTTCGGACTCTACGCCTTTCTCGCCGCCGCACCCGTCGTCGTCATCGTCTATTTCACTTACTGCACATACCTGAAGAACGTAGAGTCTTCGGCCAAGCAGGCGGAACTCGCGCGCCAGCACGCGCTCGAAGTGCAGCAGCACATGGAGGCCCTTCGCGAGTCGGAAGAGCGTTTCCGCTCTGCCTTCGACTACGCGACAATCGGGATGGGCGTCGTCTCTTTAGACGGTCGCTGGCTTCAGGTCAACCGCTCGCTCTGCGAAATCATCGGTTACGACGAGCGTGAACTCCTCGCCGCCAACATCAACGACATCACGCACCGCGAAGACCTCGTGAGCCTCGACGAGCAGATGCGTCGCCTCGCCGAAGGCGTTATCTCCTCACACCAAACGGAAGTTCGCTACGCGCACAAGCAGAACAAGGAGGTCTGGGCGCACCTCGGCATGTCGCTCGTCCGCGACGGCCAAGCCAACCCGCTCCACCTCATCTTCCAGATTCAAGACATCACAGACCGCAAGCGCGCCGAAGAACAACTCCTTCACGACGCCTTCCACGACGCGCTCACCGGACTCCCAAATCGCGCGCTCTTCATGGATCACGTGAAGATGGCGATTCAGCGCTCGCGTCGCAGCGGCGACCGGCTCTTCGCCGCGCTCTTCCTCGACCTCGACCGCTTCAAGATAATCAACGACTCTCTCGGCCACATGGTCGGCGACCAACTCCTCGTCGGCATCGCGCACCGCCTCGAAGCGTGCCTCAGGCCCGGCGACACGGTCGCTCGTCTCGGCGGCGACGAGTTTACGATTCTCCTCGAAGACCTCTCCACCGCGGAGGACGCAATCGAAGTCGCGCTTCGCGTGCAGGAGGCCGTCTCTCAGCCCTTCAACATCAGCGGCCACGAAGTCTTCACCACCGCGAGCATCGGGATTGCGCTTTCCAACACGGGCTACGAGCGCGCCGAAGACCTCCTGCGCGACGCCGACACGGCGATGTACCGCGCGAAGATGATGGGCAAGAAGCGCCACGTCGTCTTCGACAAGGAGATGCACGACCGCGCGATGGAACTGCTACAGATTGAGACCGACTTGCGCCGCGCTCTCGGTCGCAAAGAGTTTTTCGTACATTACCAGCCGATAGTCTCGCTTGAGACGGGCAAGGTTTGCAGCTTCGAGGCGCTCGTGCGCTGGCGTCACCCGGAGCGCGGCCTCGTGATGCCTTCGGAGTTCATCTCGGTCGCGGAGGAGACGGGCCTCATCATCCCTCTGGGCCAGTGGGTTCTGGTCGAAGCGTGCCGGCAGATGCGCGAGTGGCAGAAGTTTTATCAGGTGGACGAGGCCGTGACGGTGAGCGTCAACCTTTCGAGCCGGCAGTTCTCGCAGGCCGAGCTTGTCGAGCAAGTCTCCACGGCGCTGCGCGACACGGGGCTTCCCGCGCGCAGCCTCAAGCTTGAGATTACGGAAAGCATGGTCATGGAGAACATAGACACGGCCATTGACATGCTCACGCAGTTGCGCGGCCTTGGCGTCGGCCTCTCGATTGACGACTTCGGCACGGGCTACTCGTCCTTGTCTTACCTCCACCGCTTCCCGATTGACACGCTCAAGATTGACCGCTCGTTTGTCACGCGCATGACCGATAATTCCGAGAACGCCGAGATAGTTCGCACCATCGTCACGCTCGCGCGCAGCCTCGACATGGACGTTATCGCCGAGGGCGTTGAGACGCACGAGCAGTTGCGTCAACTCAGCGGCTTGGGCTGCGACTACGGGCAAGGCTACCTCTTCTCGAAACCCGTCGCCGGAGGGCAGGCCGTCGAACTGCTTCTCAAGGGCGGCTTCTCGAAACTTCTAACGGAGGAGGAGGCGGGCGAGCGCGTCCTCGCCGCATGAGCGACAAGAGATGGTTGCCGCAATTTCTCACAACAACGAAGAGCGTTGGGGCGCGTTCGAAGCTGAAGGACTTGAGACCGCGCGCTTGCGGCTCAGGCTATTCCGGCGCGAAGACTTGGACGAGCTTTGCGCCATCACGCGCGACCCCGAAACGATGCGCTTCATCGGCGACGGGCTTCCGCTCACGCGCGAAGAGACCGAAACCAATCTTTGGAGCATCGTCAGGGCCTTCCGCCGTAGAGGTTTCGGCAGGTGGGCGGTCGTCAAGAAGGACGACGGCGCGCTCATTGGCTACTGCGGGCTGTCGCTAAGTCTGGACGAAGTCGGCATCGAGTTGGCCTACCTTTTCGCGCGCCCGGAGTGGGGCAAGGGACTCGCGACCGAAGCCGCCACCGCATCCTTGCGCTACGGCTTCGAACGACTCGGCGTTAACTCGATTGCCGGTCTCACGCGCCACGAAAACTTACGCTCGCGCCGCGTGCTCGAACGCGTCGGCATGAAATACCTTCGCGCCGGACGCTTCTACGGCATCAGTTGCGCTTGGTATGCAATCTCACGCGCCGACTGGCAACCCGACAACTCCATCTACCGCGTCATACACTAGAGCGCGTTGCGAAAGGGTTTACCAAGAAAGGATTAACACAGAGAGCACGGAGGCACGGAGAGCACAGCAGTAAATCTCAGTGAACTCTGTGTCTCTGTGTCCTCTGTGTCGAAATATCTTTCGGTAAATCCAATAACACTCGAAGAGACCGAAGCTAAAGAGAAAGGCGTGAGCACGTTTCGCTCACGCCTTCATCGTTTGCGTTCGAAATCAGGCGCTCACCTTCGCTTCGGTATCGGCAGAAGCATCGAGACTCGGCGGCGGTAGTCTTCGTAGGCTTCGCCGTGGACGCTCACCATGTCGCGCTCTTCGAGTTGAAGGGCGATGAGTATGTATGCGGTCGTGGCGATTGCGAAGACTATGTGGCCGACCGTCATGCGCGGCGTTGCCCAGAAGGCGATGATGAAGCCGAGCATGATTGGGTGGCGCACGAGCTTGTAGAGGAACGGCGTCTTGAAGCCTGAGTGCGTGTATTCCTGTCCGCGCTGGTGCATGTAAACCTGCCGCAGCCCGAAGAGGTCGAAGTGGTTTATGAGAAACGTGCTGAAGAGCACCATCAGCCAGCCCATGAAGAAGAGCGCCAACAAAACGTAGCGCGCCGCCGCGTTTTCGACGCTCCACACGACGTCCGTCAACGGACGCCACTGCCAGAAGAGTAGAATCAGCGCGAGGCTCGCGAGCAGTACGTATGTGCTGCGCTCGACGTGCGGCGGGACAAACTGTGTCCACCAACGTTTGAAGCCCGGTCGTGCCATCACGCTGTGTTGGATGGCGAAGACGCCGAGCAGCAGCGCGTCTATCACGAGCGCCGTCGTACTGAAAGACGCGGCGTCGCCCGTGTCTATTGACTTCGGCACGGCGAGATTCCCGACGAAGCCTATCGCGTAGAGGAACGTGAAGAAGAAGATTAAGTAACTAACAACCCCATAGACGAGAGCGAGTATCCGACCCATTGTGTGAATCTCCTTTCGCGCCCGGCAATTTAGGACGATGCAAGATATTCCGAAGCCTTTTGAGTGTCAATAGAAAGACGTAAGCTTTGACGACGATTTTCGCGGCGCGCGAGACGTGTGTTTGCGGACGCGCTTCGTCCGTGTCGCTTGCAACAGACTTTCGCGTGGTGCATGATTTAGGCGGAGCGAAACAGATGCGCGATTTGACCTTGAAGAGCATGCGGGAGTCGGGCGTCCGCTGGCCGACGACAATCACGGTGGCAATCTTTCACGCGGGCGCGCTCGCCGCGCTCTTCTTCTGGGACTGGAAGGCGATTGCGGTCGCAGCGATTCTGTGGTGGGTCGCGGGGAGTCTCGGCGTCGGGATGGGATTCCACCGGCTCTTGACGCATCGCGGCTACAAAACTCCGAAGGCCGTCGAATACTTCCTAACCGTCTGCGGCGTGCTCGCGCTCGAAGGCGGCGCGATCAACTGGGTCGTGACGCATCGCCTTCATCACGCGCACGCAGACTCCGAGGGCGACCCGCACAGCCCGCGCCACGGAACTTGGTGGTCGCACATCGGTTGGATTCTAACCGGCACGGCGCAGCAGCACGACACGGAAGTTCTCCGCCGCTACGCGCCCGACCTCATGCGCGACCGCTTTCACTATTCGCTCAACAAAGTCTATTGGCTTCCGCTCGTTCTGCTCGCAGTCCTTCTGCTCGCCTTCGGCGGCTGGGCGATGTTCCTCTGGGGCGTCTTCCTCCGCGTCACTTTCAACCTTCACGCGACTTGGCTCGTCAACTCCGCGACCCACATGTGGGGCACGCGCCGCTTCGAGACGACGGACGACTCCACGAACCTCTGGTGGGTCGCTCTGCTCACCTTCGGCGAGGGCTGGCACAACAACCATCACGCGCACCCGACCGCCGCGCGCCACGGCCTCAAGTGGTACGAGATTGATTTCAACTGGTACGGCATACGCGTCCTCCAACTGCTCGGCCTCGCCAAGTCAATCAAACTCGCAAACCTAGTCCCTCCGCTCCTACGCCACGAAGTCGCCGCCAAGCGCGCTCCCGGCCTCGCGGAAGAAGGATGAAAAGGCCGTGAATCGTGAATCGTAAATCGTGAATAGAAGAGAGCCGATTTCCTCTATTCACGATTTACGATTCACGGCCTTCGTGCAACCGCATTCCGCCTCGGTGCGTATAATCCGTGTGCCGAAAGCGCCGACGCCGTTCGGCGAGTCGCGTTCGTTTATTAAATCCGCCGCCATGAAGTGTCAGTCCTGCTCAGTCGAGATTGCGGCAGACAGCCTCTCGTGTCCTTCGTGCGGCGCGGCGGTCGAAGACTCTTACGAGAAGACGCGCATACTCCCCGACGAGTCGAAGCCCGTCTCGCGCGACGGCGACGCGCAGCCTCGTAAGACTTCCAATCTCTCACGACTTTCGAGCATACACTCGTCCGTCTCCGACTCGCTCGACCGCGCGCGCTTCGTCGCAGGAACGATAATCGGCGGACGTTACCGCATCGTCGGTTTAGTCGGGCGCGGCGGCATGGGCGAGGTCTATCGCGCCGAAGACTTGACCTTAGAGCAGCCCGTCGCGCTCAAGTTTTTACCCGAAACCCTTTCCGCGGACGACGCCGCGCTCGCGCGTCTTTTGCGCGAGGTGAGAATCGCGCGCCAGATTTCGCACCGCAACGTCTGCCGCGTCTATGACATCGCGCGGCACGAGGGCGCGCACTTCCTCTCGATGGAGTTCGTGCGCGGCGAGGAATTGTCGTCGGTTCTCAAACGTTTCGGGCGACTACCAGCCGACAAAGCCGTGGAGATCGCGCGCCAAATGTGCGCCGGCCTCGCCGCCGCGCACGACGCGGGCGTCCTGCACCGCGACCTCAAGCCCGCCAACGTGATGATTGACGAAAACGGCGACGTACGCATCACGGACTTCGGACTCGCCGGGTTGACGGAAGAGTTCGGCGCGGGCGTCGCGCTCGAAGGCACGCCCGAATACATGTCGCCCGAACAACTCGCCGGGCGCGAGTTGACCGTCCGCAGCGACATCTATTCGCTCGGACTCGTCATCTACGAACTCTTCACGGGAAGAAAAGCGTTTGCCGCCAACACGCTCAACGAACTTTTGCGACTGCGCAGGAGCGAGTCGCTGCCTGAGAGTCCTTCGTCAATCGTGAAGGACTTAGACCCTCTGGTCGAGCGCGTCGTCGAGCGTTGTCTCGCGGTCGAGCCTAAAGACCGTCCGTCTTCGGCTCTGCAAGTGGCCGCCGCGCTTCCGGGCGGCGACCCGCTCGCTGCCGCGCTCGCGGCGGGCGAGACGCCCTCGCCCGAAATGGTCGCGCGCGCGCCGAAGCAGGGAAGTCTCCGTCCGCCGGTCGCGGTCGCGCTGCTCGCGGCGACGCTCGCGGCCTTCGCCGCCGCGCTTTTTCTTTCAGACAGGGTTTTGCTTCACCGTCTCGTGCCTTTGGAGAAATCCGCGCAGGGTTTGAAGGAGCGCGCGGGCGAGATTGCGAGACGCTTCGGCTACGACGCCGCGACCGACAGCACCTACGGCTTCTTCACGCAGGCGGAATATCTAAACTTCATACGCGAGCACGACAAGTCGCCCACGCGCTGGCAACGTCTGAAGCTAGGACGCCCCGTCGCGCTCGGATTCTGGTACCGGCAGAGTCCGCGCTATCTAGTGCCTTTCAATCGCCAAGACGTGACGCAGATTGATCCGCCGCGGACGATTTCCGGCATGGCGAGCGTCTCGCTCGACGCTTCCGGCAGGATGATCTATTTCTACGGCGTCCCGCCGCAAACTACCGAGACCACGCAAGCGAAACCTTTCGACTGGACGAGCGCCTTCGCCGAGGCCGGACTCGACCCGTCGAACTTTCGCGCGACCGAGCCGCTCTGGACTCCGCCGCAAGCGTTCGACGAACGCGCCGCGTGGACGGGCACGCAGCCCGGCCAGCCCGACAGCCCGCTTCGCATCGAGGCGTCGGCGTTTCAGGGAAAGCTCGTAAGCTTCCAACTCGTCAACCCTTGGAACAGACCCGCGCGCGAGGAGCAGGCGACGTTGAGCACGAGCGAGCGAATCGTGCAGGCGTCGGTCATCTTAATTTTCTTAGTCGTCCTTGTGGGCGGCGCGCTTCTCGCCCGGCGCAACCTACGCATGGGACGCGGCGACCGTCGCGGCGCGTTCCGGCTCGCCGCCTTCGTCGCCGTCGCCGAGACGTTGGCTTGGCTGACGGCGGCGCACCACGTCCCGACGCTCAACGCCGAAGTCACGATGTTCGTCGAAAATCTCGCGCTGACGCTCTTCATAGCGAGCGTTCTCTGGCTCGTCTATATCGCCATCGAGCCTTTCGTCAGGCGGCGCTGGCCGAGCATCATAATCTCTTGGAGTCGTCTGCTCGCGGGCGACTGGCGCGACCCTCTGGTCGGGCGCGACATACTTCTGGGCGCGCTCTTCGGGCTACTGTCCGTTCTCGCAACCTATCTTCAGACGCTCGCGCCGCAGTTGCTCGGACGCCCCGCCACGACGCCGCTCGTACCGAGTCTCGGCGGCTTCACGGGGATGCAGTACATAATCGCGCTGCTTTCGGCGCAAATCGTCAACGCGCTCCTGTTTCCATCGGCGCTGCTGTTCCTGCTCCTGCTTTTCTCGCTAATCTTCCGGCGTTGGTGGGCTGCCGTCGGAGTTCTCTTCGTGCTCGTGGCGTTGCTCGGCTCGGCGACGGGCGAACAGCCTTCAACCGACTGGCTCTTCGGTACGCTCGGCGCGGCGCTGATTCTCTTCGTTCTCCTGCGCCTCGGACTCCTCGCGTGCGTCCTCATGCAGTTTTTCAATCTGACTTTCTATATCTACCCCGTCACGACCGACTTCTCCGCTTGGTACGCGGGCACGACGGCCTTCGCCCTCGCCGTCGCCCTCGCGCTCACATTCTACGGCTTCCGCACCTCGCTCGCGGGCCAACGCCTCTTCAGCGGCTCGCTCGTCGGCGACTAACGCGAAGCTTCGGCGGGGTTATCGAAAACAATTAACACGGAGAACTCAGAAGCACGGAGGATGCCGTCTAAATCCCGGCGTCCTCCGTGCCTTCGGTGTTCTCCGTGTTAAGCCTTTGCGCTCAGCGCAAAGCAAGGGAGGCGACCAAAAGACGCCGCCGCCTTGTGACGACATTTCAAGACTCGACGCGGGAACGCAGTCTTCAGCGCAGGAAGCGCCAGATGATAAGGACTACTATCGCCCCGACGATTGACATCAGAAACCCGGCGGGGTGGAACTTCTTGTCTGGACTCGGCTTCGCGAAAAGGTGGCCGATGAACCCGCCGATGATAGACCCCACAATCCCAAGCAGCGTCGTCTTCAAGAAGCCCATGCTATCCGCGCCCGGCACCAACGCGCGCGCAATCAGCCCCGCGAAGAACCCCACAATCAGATACCAGATGAAGTGAAACATCTTGACCTTCGCCTCCTCAAGTAGAAAAAACTCCAAGCAATGCGGTCTGACTCTTCGGAATTCCGCGCCGCCACATTACTCGACAAACGCTCGCGCGTAAAGCTTAAGACTACCCGACGAGTTCGGCGACGCCGACGACAAGATTCGCCAGAGTTTCGGACTGCGCTCGCTCCCCGCGCCCGAATTCTTTGACTTGCGCGTAAGCCTCACCCGAAGGGTCTGTGTAAACTTCGACGCGCTCGTCTGGGATGTTCACGATCCAAGCTTCCTTGATTCCCGCGCGCGCGTAGAGAGGAATTTTGACTTTTCTATCCGTCTCGACCGTCGTGTCCGCAACTTCAATGACGAGCAGAACGTCGGCGGGCGTCGGGTGCGCATCATGGTAAAAATCGTCGCGGCGGCGCAGCAGTGACACGTCCGGCTGCGGCTCGGAAAAGTCATTCAACCTAATGGGGTCTTGTATGCCAATCGTCAGCGTTCCCCCGAAGAGCTTATGAAGGAGTTCGCTTAGATATTTTACGCATGAGGCGTGAGAGCTTCCTATTGGCGACATTTCGTAGATTTCTCCTTCGATGAGTTCAAGGCGAGCATCTTGCGGAAAGATGCCCGCCTCGCCCATGCGTTCGTACTCGTCAGCCGTAACCCAATGCTTTGCCAGCTTGCGCGACATCGTTTTTATTCTTCCTCTTCCGCCAAGTGTTTCTCCATCAACTCTGCTTCGCTTGCAGCTTGGCTAATCTCCATCACCTCAGTCTCGACCGGCCCCGCGATTATCTGATCGCCACTCTGCCAGTAAATTTTGACGCGTGCTTGTTTCCGCTCAAGAGATTCGGTCGCATTCCTCAGATTCTACGTCCGCGACTCTGTCCATCGCCGCTTGAAACTTCGTGCGGTCTCCGCGCGCGGCACGCTCCTTCAAATGCTCGACAGTCCGCCATGCCGCCATCTTCTCGGCCAGAGCCGACGCTATCAACTGTTCGAGCGGCACACCCTCTTTCTCCGCCATCTCGCGCGCCTGTTTAAGTAGAGAATCAGGCAGTTCGATGTGGACGTAGCTCATGCCATCACCAAATCTCTTTTAGTTCGAGGATAAATCCTTTAAGTACCGGATCGCCGGCGACGTTCTCAGGACTTTCCAATATCTCAACTTGGGCCTGCCGGCGGTAAACGTGGATGCGTTTTTCTTGCGGGTCAATCAGCCAGCCGAGTTGCGCGCCGTTGTCAATATACTCCTCCATCTTCGCTTGCAACTCCTGCAAGTTGTCTGTAGCCGAACGCAGCTCGACGACGAAATCGGGGCACAGGGAAATGAACTTCTCCTTCTGCTGCTCCGTCAGCTTGAGCCACGCCAACAATCTGACCCACGCGGCATCCGGCGAGCGCACCGCACCGTTCGGGAGGCGGAAGCCCCCGGAAGAATCGAAACTGATGCCGGTGCGGTCTCGGTTAGCCCAGACGACTAGCTGCGCGATAAGTTGTGCATTCCGCCGACTCGTCTCGCCTCCGGTGGGGGCCATGATGGATAACTCTCCTCCCGGCGTGCGCTCGATGCGCAGCTCGCTATTCACGCGGCAGAGTTCGTACAGTTGCTCGTCGGTGAGGTTGATGACGGGGCGCAAGTCGAGCACTATCGCCGCTGACCCGCGCGGCTCGCGCCCGGTCGCTTGAACTTCGTCGAGTAGCTTAGCCATCTTGCACCCCACCCTTCAGCTTGAAGATGAATTATCGGGAAGCGGCTATTCTTCCTCTTCGGCGCGGATTCGCCCTTCTGCTCTCGCCTGTTCGACTATCTTCTGCGCGATGTTGCCGGGGACGGGGTCGTAGTGTGAAAACTCCATGTGGAACGAGCCGCGCGCGGCGGTGATGGAGTTGAGTTTCGACTGGTAGTCGAGCATCTCCGACATCGGCACTTGCGCCTTGACGACTTGATTCTTGCCGCGCATGTCCATGCCTTGAACACGGCCTCGGCGCGAGTTGAGGTCGCCCATGATGTCGCCGCTCGCCTCGACGGGCGCGACCACTTCGACGTTCATTATCGGCTCAAGGATTGTCGGCTTCACCTTCTCGACCGCGTTTCGGAAAGCCTTGCGGCCCGCCGCGCGGAAACTGTGTTCGTCCGAGTCAACCGTGTGGTAAGAGCCGTCAACCAAAGTCACCTTGAAGTCAACCATCGGGTAGCCCGCGATTGCGCCGCTCGAAGCGGCCTCCACGATGCCCTTCTCGATTGCTGGTCGAAACTGCTGCGGCACCGCGCCGCCGAAAATCTTGTCCTCGAAGATGAAGCCGCCGCCGCGCGGCAGAGGCTCGAAGACGACCTTGCAGTCGCCAAACTGCCCGCGCCCGCCCGTCTGCTTCTTGTGCCGGCCCTGAACCTCGGCGCGCGCCGTGATAGTCTCCTTGTAAGGAACTTTCGGCGGGTGAAGCGCAACCTCCACGTGGTAGCGGTTCTTCAGTTTCTCCACGACCGTCTCGATGTGCAGTTGGCCCGAACCGGAAAGAAGAAACTCTTTGGTCTGCGGGTCGCGGTCGAAATGAAGCGACGGGTCTTCTTCCAAAATCTTGTGAAGCGCAGCGCTTATCTTCTCCTCGTCCTGACGCGACTTCGGCTCGATTGCGAAAGAGATGGCGGCCTCCGGGTATTCAATCGGGTCATAGACGACGGGCGCGGCCTTGTCGGCAAGCGTGTCGCCCGTCTGCGTCTCCTTGAGCTTGACGACGGCGACGATGTCTCCGGCTGAGGCTTCGTCAATCTTGTCGAGTTGCTTGCCCTGCATCGAATGCAAAGCGCCGAGACGTTCGGGCGTGCCGCGCGTCGTGTTCTGTACCGTCGCGTCTGACTTGACCTTGCCGCTGATTATCTTCATCACGTTGATGCGTCCGGCGAACGGGTCTGCGACCGTTCGGAAGACGTAGGCCGAGAAGGGTTCTTCGGCGTGGTAGCCGCGCGCGACGGCTTCCGCGCCTTCGTCGAGACTGGCCTTTCCGTGCTCGGCCTCGTGCGTGTCGGGCGCGGGCGCGTATTCGACGAAGGCGTCGAGGAGCGTCTGAAGTCCGGCGAGCGTCGCCGAAGAGACGGCGAAGACCGGACACAGACGCGACGCGGCAATCGCGCGGCTTATGTTCGGAATGATGTCCGACTCTTCAAGCGTGCCGTTCTCCATCCACTTCTCCATCAGCGCGTCGTCCGACTCCGCTATGACTTCAACGAGTCGCTCGCGCTCCCTATCAATAACGTCTCGACCTTGCGCCGGTATGTCAATCTCTTTGGCCTTGCCGCGCTCGTCGAACTCGTAAGCCTTCATGTGAACGACATCAACGACGCCCTTGAAGTTATGCTCCTGACCGATTGGAAGAGTGAAGGGGACGATTGCGCGGCTGAAGGTTTGACGCGCGCTGTCGAGCGACGCGCCGAAGTCGGCGTGCTCTTTGTCAACTTGGTTAATGACCATCAGGCGCGGGACAAGGAATTCGTTGGCGTACGCCCAAGTCTTCTCGGTCTGCACCTCCACGCCCTTGACGGCGTGGACGACGACGACCGCGCAGTCGGCGACGCGAAGCGCCGGGCGCGCGTGCGGCGAGAAGGCCGCGAAGCCCGGCGTGTCTATGAGGTTGATTTTGTGTTCGCGCCATTCGCAGTGTGCGAGTTGGGTGTTTAGGGTTATCTTGCGCGCGATTGAGTCTTCGTCGTGGTCGGTGACGGTCGTGCCCTCGTCCACCTTGCCCCAGCGCGTGGTCGCGCCCGTGATGTGTAGAAGCGAACTGACGAGCTGAGTCTTGCCCGCGTGGCCGTGGCCGATGACGGCAAGGTTGCGTATCTGGTTGGTCGGATAAACTTTCATGGCGTTAGTTTCGGAACATCCTTTCGACAGGTCGGCTTTAGCGCGCGGGCGTGGCGTAAGAAGCCCCCGCGCCGCCCCGGATTTGACAATGCTTGTGCGGGATAGAACTTCAAGGTCGAGCAGTTAATTTAAGCGACCCGAAGCGCGAACGCAAGCATAGAATAGAGGCTAGAGGCTAGAGGCTAGAGGCTAGTTTTTCTGTGCTTACGGCGGCGCGCGTTCTTTATTAAGAGACACGCTGTAAGCGTGGACTTTCAACTAGCCCCTAATCTCTAGCCTCTAGCCTCTATCGGTTGGCATCGCATTTGCCGAATAGCTTGACGAGGCTGGAAGCCAAAGTTCATATGTCGGAGAAGCTCTCCCGTTTCAACAAGTTAGACTCGGAGGAATCAAGGGATGAGAGTTGAATTTCGTACACTGGCGCGGACGATTAGCGCACTCCTCGTCGCCGTCCTGCTCGTCGCGTGCATGGCGCTCGGCGCGTCGGCCCAGGGGCGTAGGCGCGGCAGATTCATGACGCGACACGACAACGGTCGTCACCTCGGCTGGACGATTGGCCGGCATCGCGGCTGGTCGCGCAACCGACACCGAGGCGTCCGTCGAAACTCGACGCTCGGCGTCCACAGGCGCAACCGGCGCGTTGACGACGACGACATCGTGACACGCCGTCGAAACCGCCACTTCGAGCGCGAAGACCGCAACGCCGTCGGCGAACGCGTAGGCTTCGGGCGCGGACACGGCAGAGGCAAAGGGCGCGGACACGACAGACACTGAACGTGGCCGTCGGCGCTTCGGAAATCGGTAAAAGTTAAGGAAGGGCGCGACCATGTACAGACACGGTCGCGCCCTTCCTCTTTTCCCGCGCCCCGGAGTGCCTCTTTTTCTCAAGCCTTTGACTGAAGCGCGCGTAACAAATCTTTAACATGAACGCCCGCGCTTGTCTCGTAACCGCGCCGCACGCTTTTTCGTATAAACGAATGATGAAAAGAAGCGCGAAGATTTCGGAAGCGTCGAAATTCGCTAAAGGAGAGTCTATGAGTAAATACATGATCGCGGGCGTCGCTCTGGTCGCCATCCTCCTGCTCGTCGGCGTCGGAGTCGCCTACTCGAATATCAACTACACGCAGGAGGGCACGGTCAAAGTAGTCACATACTTCGGCAGGATAGAGCGCGTCTATCGCCCCGAAGACGGCTGGTTCACGACGCTCGCGCCGGGGCGCGAGGCATACGAAGTGAACGTCAAGTCGTTCACGGAGAAGACGCCCGTGCGCGTGACGAGCAAGGACAACGCGGCCCTCCAAGTCGAGATCGCCGTCACCGCTTACACAGACCCGCAACACGTCGCGGACTACGTTCGCAAGTACGGCTTCGACCAGCAGACGCGCCACGACCGTCGCAACGAAATCCTCCACGGCCTCATACAGACCGAGGCGCGCAACGCCTTCGCCGAATATGGGGCCTACGAGATTTACGCCAATCAGGAGAGCATACAGAAGCGCATCGTCGAATCGCTCCGCCCGCAACTCGCAGGGCAACTCCTACAGACGCTCGAATCCGTCCAGATAGGAAACCCCGACTTCCTAGACGACCGGATAGAGGCCGCCGCGTCGGGCGTCGTCGCCAACGAGAAGCAGAAACAGGCCGAGGAAGCACGGCTCGAAGCGGCGAAGATCGCCGCGCAGACAAAGCAGATCGAGGCGGCGACCTTCGCCAATCCCGCGCTCCTCGAAATCAAGAAGCTCGAACTGCAACTCGAAATCGAGCGCGCGCGCGCCGAAGGGATAAAGAATCATCAAGGCTCGCTCACTATCATGTACGGTTCGGGGCCGGGCGTGCAGGTTCAAGTGCCCGCGGGGAAGTGAGGACGTTATGAGACTGTTGGTGTTCGTCTGGGTCGCGGTCGAGTTGTTGCAGATAGCCGTCATAGCGATGCTCGTCGTCGGCTACCGCAATCTTGAGCGCCGCGTCGGGGCTGGCTATCGCTTCGAGGATCGCCCGCCGCGCTCGGTGACGGAGGAGTAAACGAAAAGTATGAAGGCGGAAGGGTGAGGGATGAAGTGAAAGCAGTTTGCCTTTACTTCATCCTTCATCCTTCCGCCTTCATACTTTATTTCCGCGGCGGCGCTTGCTGCGTGAGCGAGAGCGGCTTGGCTTTCAGGCGCTTCGAGTAAGAGACGTAGAGACGGTAGCCGAGGAGTAGGCCGACGAGCGCGGCGAAGACGAGCGGCTTGCGCGTGTCCGACTTGACGAGGAGGTAGAAGTGCACGACGCCCGCGATTGCCGCGACGTAAGTTAAGCGATGAAGACGCTGCCAGCGCTTGCCGCCGAGTCGCTTTATCATCTTGTCGGTTGAAGTGATGGCGAGCGGGAGCATGAGGAAGAAGCCGAGCATTCCGAAGAGTATGAACGAGCGGCGCGCGACGTCCTGCGTGATGGCCGCGAAGTCGAACGCCTTGTCGAACCAGACGTAGGTCAGAAAATGGATCGAGCCGTAGAAGAACGCGTAGAGGCCGACCATTCGTCGAAGGCGCACGAGCCACTGCGCGCCTGTCAACTTCCGCAGCGGCGAGACGGCGAGCGTGAGCGTGAGGAAGACGAGCGTGAGCGTCCCCGTCGTCCGCGTCAGGAAGTTTAAAGGGTTCGCGCCAATCTGACCGCGCCGCCAGTCCCACGCGAGCAAAGCCAAAGGGACGAGCGCGTTGACGAAGACGACGAGTTTGTAGAACTTGATGTCTTTCATAACTGTAGTTCCCGGCTTATGAGCCGATAGTTCTTTGATATTTAGGCCGCCTTTTTAATTTCTTGCAGGTTGGGGATCATCTCTAACATGCGAGAAATTCGCGGGCGACAATACTCAATCAAG
>Ga0081539_10000690_pt1 | contig 67656 bp, 68 predicted proteins | sample TabmetS4T2R2_FD_71023 | JGI IMG/M metagenome (GOLD analysis project Ga0081539, IMG submission 71023) | Tabebuia heterophylla rhizosphere microbial communities from the University of Puerto Rico - S4T2R2 | ecosystem: Host-associated > Plants > Roots > Rhizosphere ...
GTCCGAGCACTGGTAGTTCGTGCCTGGCCAGGGATTGAAGGGAATCAGGTTGATCTTGGCCGGAATGCCTTTGAGCAGCCTCACCAGCTCCTTGGCGTCGGCAAGGCTGTCGTTGACGTCCTTCAGCATCACATATTCGAAGGTGATGCGCCGCGCGTTGGAGAGGCCGGGATAGCGCCGGCAGGCCTCCATCAGCTCCTTCAGCGGGTACTTCTTGTTGATCGGCACCAGCATGTCGCGCAAATCGTCGCGCACGGCATGCAGCGAGATCGCGAGCATCACGCCGATCTCGTCCCCGCTGCGCGCAATCTCCGGCACCACGCCGGAGGTTGATAGCGTTATGCGGCGCTTCGACAGCGACAGGCCATCACCGTCCGAGGCGATCAGCAGCGCCTGCTTCACATTGTCGAAATTGTAGAGCGGCTCGCCCATGCCCATCATGACGATGTTGGAGATCTTGCGGCCCTCGGCCGGCACGATCGCGCCCGCAGGCGTGTCGCGATCGGGGAAATCGCCCAGCCGGTCGCGCGCGGTCATGAGCTGCGCAAGGATTTCTTCAGCCGTCAGGTTGCGCACCAGTTTCTGCGTGCCGGTGTGGCAGAAGGAACAGGTGAGCGTGCAGCCGACCTGCGAGGAGATGCAGAGCGTGCCACGCCCCTCTTCGGGAATATAGACCGTCTCGATCTCGACGGGTCTCCCCGCGCCGCGCGGCGGAAACCGGAACAGCCATTTGCGCGTGCCGTCATTGGAGACCTGCTCCTCGACGATCTCCGGGCGCGCGACGGAGAAATGCCGGTCGAGGTCGGCCCTAAGCTCCTTCGAGATATTGAACATCTCGGAAAATTCCGAGACTCCGCGCACATAGAGCCAGTGCCAGAGCTGCTGGGCGCGCATCTTCGCCTGCCGCTCCGGCACGATCCCGGCGCTCACCAACGCCTCCGCCAGCTCGGCGCGGTTGAGCCCGACGAGCGAGGCCTTGGCAGGGTGCATTGCCCGCGCTGAAAGCGCGGCGCGCGTCAAGTCGTCCTTGAGATCGAATGAAAGGGCCATGGTCCGGTCGTTGCGGCGCCTCTCAGGCGCCGAGGTTGGCGGCATATCACGGGAGGCCGTCTGCGTCACGCGCCTCCCCTTTGATGCGAAGGGCCGGACGCTCCGTCCGGCCCGTATCAGATAGGTGCGATCCCGCTTATTTGCAGGTTGCGATCGAATCGAGCGCCGCGGAGATGCCCTTCAGCGAGAAAACGTATTTGGTCGCCGTGCCCCGGCCCGAGACGGCGGCGACATTCATGTCGGAGCCCTTCTTCATCGCGGCGATGAGTTGCGGCTCCTCGGCGGCGTTCTCCATCCAGGCCGACTTGCCGCGCGTGAACATGGTGAAGTTCTGGTTGCCGACGGTAACGGTGACCTTGGAGGTCTCTTTGAAGTTGTAGCCGGCAATGAACTGCGGCTCGTAGGATACGTTCTGGCCGGGCTTCTGGCTGACGAAGAAGAACATGTCGCCGTGGTCGACATTGGGAGGCTGCTTGTCGGTCGGCACCGTGAGCACGTAGCAGACCTTGCCGCTCTGTCCCTGATAGCTGTAGGTGCCCCACGCCTGATGCTGGCTGATCTTGGTCGCCGACTGCGCCAATGCCGGCTGGGCTAGGGCGATCAAGGCAAGACCAGCAATTGTCGAAATCAATCCGCGCATCGTCTTTGCTTCATTCCTGTCTGTCGCATGGGAGCATTCGGCGGAAGCGCCGTCCCGCCCGGCGTTTCGGTTCATTTTGATTTAATCTGGGTTACCAAAGCGTGAATCGCGAAGCATTTCGCCGCCGTGGATGCCACCTCGCCGCCCGCTCAAGTCCCTGCGATATCGAAGAAAGCCACGAAAACGGCAAGAGTTTGACTGCTCGGCGCGGGCAGGCGGAAGCCGCCGGGAATCAGCCTTGCTCCAGCGCCTCCTTGGCCGCCAGCCGGTGGGCTGGCTTGAGGTGAGCGCGGATCGCCGCCAGTGCCGCGGTCAAGACAGCCACGTCGTCGGTGAAGCCAAGCCCGAAGATGAAGTCGGGAATGCTGTCGGTCGGCAGAATGAAATAGCCGAGTGCGGCAAGCAGGATGCCCTTTGCGCGCAGCGGCGTGTCTTTGTCGAGCGCGCAATAATAGGCGGCGACCACATCCTCCATGAACGGAACATGCCGCGCCGCCTTCTTTGCGGTGCGCCAGAAATTCTCGCGGACACCGTCCTCGGTCGCGAACGGTGCGAATTTGCCAGAAGCCACGGCCATCTCCCTGCCGGTCACATTGCCGTCAGCATGTGGTGAACGGCGACGCCGGACGCAAGATTGCTTGGATTTGTCGCACGATGCCAAGCCCGGCTCAGGCTGCCTCGATGTCCGTTAGCGGAAAATCGGGGCCACGCGGATATACACGCGGATATACACCAAGTGAAGGCTATCTCATGATTCTCGGAGCGACCGCGCCCGCGGCCATGGCTGGCTGGCGCGATTCGATGCCGGTAAGCGGCCAGGCTTCCTCGATGATGTAGGGACCGCCGCCGACCGAATCGCGCGACGACATCAGCACGAAGCGGGAGACCTTGAACGGCAGCGTAGAAAAATTGCCGCGCGCGGAAAGGTAGTGGGCCACATCGTTGTCATTGGCGTTTTTCAGGCGCGCGAGCGTCACATGCGGCACAAATTTGCGCGGGTCGGTCGGAACGCCGAGGCGCTGGCAGATGCGCTCGATCTCGGCCTGCAGGGCGTAGAGGTCCGGCGAAGGTGCGACACCGGCCCAGATCGCGTGCGGCTTCTTCGAGCCGAACGCGCCGACGCCCGAGAGCGTAAGCGAGAAGGGCGAGCGGCGCACCCGGTCGAGCGCATTGGCGATCTCGTCGGCGACATGGCCTTCGACATCGCCGATGAAACGCAGCGTCAGGTGGTAATTCTCCACGTCGACCCAGCGGGCGCCGGGCAACCCTCCGCGTAGGAGGGAGAGGGAGAGCGCCGCATCACGCGGGATTTCGAGGGCGGTGAAAAGACGCGGCATGGCAGCCTCCCCGAATCGAACTCTCGCAGTCAGCGAATCACCGTTTGCCTGTGACGGCAAGCGGTTAATTCATCGGCACGACCATCAACCATATTCCCTAACGGAATACTTGGTTGGCCGGCTATGTGGGATATCGGGTGCCGCATCACGAACCGCCCGCCTTGGCTGCGATCGCTTTTTCGACCGCCGGCAGGATACGCTCCACGATCCGGTCGACCCCGGCAGCGTTCGGGTGCATGCCGTCCGCCTGCAGATATTGCGCGTCCGCGGCAACTCCGTCGAGGAAGAACGAATAGAGCGGAATCCCGTATTTCTGGGCAAGCTTCGGATAGATCGCGTCGAACGCAGCCCTGTAATCGGCCCCGAGATTGGGAGCGGCCTGCATGCCGGCAAGCAGCACGGGAATGCGGCGCGCCTTCAGTCTGGCGAGTATCGCGTCGAGGTTCTTCTCGGTGATGTCAGGCGTGACGCCGCGCAGCATGTCGTTGGCGCCGAGCTCGAGGAGGACAAGCTGCGTTCCGTCGGGCACCGACCAGTCGAGCCGCGACAAACCGCCGCTGGTGGTGTCGCCCGAAACGCCGGCATTGGCGACCTCGGCGGCGACGCCCTTCGTCTTCAGCGCGGCTTGCAGTTTTTCGGTGAAGCCTTCGCCCGGCCCGACGCCGAAGCCGGCTGTCAGGCTGTCGCCGAAGGCGACGATGCGATAGGGCTCTGCCGCTGCCGTCATGCCCGAAAGCAACAGCAAACCCAGCGACAGAAAAGCAAGCGATACCCGTTTGAAAGCCATCGGCACCAACCCATATGTGACTGACTGCGCTGTCTTCCACCCCAATATAGGGCTCGATTTGTGACAGAACCCGTCATTCAATTGAAGGACGTGTCGCTGACGCTGGGCGAGGGCGCCTCCTCGGTGCATGTGCTCAAGAGCGTCAGCCTCGATGTGGCACAGGGCGAGGCGACCGGCATCGTCGGACCCTCGGGATCCGGAAAATCGACGCTGCTGATGGTGATCGCCGGGCTGGAGCGGGTCGACGCGGGCACGGTCCGCGTGGCCGGAGAGGTCCTGAACGGCAGGAGCGAGGACCATATCGCCGCCTTCCGCGGCAGGAACATCGGCATCGTCTTCCAGTCCTTCCACCTCATCCCCAACATGACGGCGCTGGAAAATGTCGCCGTGCCGCTGGAACTTGCCGGCCATCGCGATCCGTTCGCGGTCGCGGCCGAGGAACTCGCCGCGGTAGGCCTTGCCGAGCGCGTCACGCACTATCCCGGCGAGTTGTCCGGCGGCGAGCAGCAGCGCGTCGCGATCGCCCGCGCGCTGGCGCCCGACCCCGCGATCCTGATCGCGGACGAGCCGACAGGCAATCTCGACCAGGCCACCGGCCGGCAGGTCGCCGACCTGCTGTTTGCCAAGGCCAGGGAACGCGGCATGACGTTGCTCCTGGTCACGCACGATCCCTCGCTCGCGGGCCGCTGCTCGCGTCAGGTAGCGATGCGCTCGGGGCGGATCGAGGCCGCGCAGCCGCTCGTTGCGACGGCCTGAGGGCGGCATGTCGGCAACGGAAGGCGTCTCGACGGTCACCGGTTCTCGAAAAGGGAACAGCCGGGCAGCGCACACGGCGCCGCTTTCGCGAACCCTCACGCTCGCCCTGCGTTTTTCCCTGCGCGAGATGCGTGGCGGGCTTTCCGGCTTCCTGATCTTCCTCACCTGCATTGCGCTCGGCGTGGCGGCGATAGGCGGCGTCAACTCGGTGGCGCGCGCGATCGGCCTGGGCGTCGCCAATGAAGGCCGGTCATTGCTTGGCGGCGATTTGCGTTTCGAGCTGGTGCAGCGCGAGGCGGCGCCGGCCGAAAGAACCTACTTCGAAAACCTGGGAGCGGTCGCCGAAGCCGTCTCGATGCGTTCCATGGCGCGGCTGGCAAACGGCTCCGACCAGGCGCTGGTCGAGCTGAAAGCCGTCGACCGGGCATACCCACTTTACGGCACACTCGAAACGACGCCTGCCCTCCCCACGGTTGAGCTCCTTGCCCAGCACAACGGCGTGTTCGGAGCCGCTGCCCCCGACATTCTGTTCGAGCGACTCGGCCTGAAGGTCGGCGACCAGATCAAGGTAGGCGGCGCCACGCTTGAACTGCGCGCCATGCTCGGCGCCGAGCCGGACGCGGCCTCCGATGGCTTCGGCTTTGCCCCTCGGCTGCTGGTATCCATGGACGCCATGCGCGCGACCGGGCTCATCCAGCCCGGCAGCCTGTTCACGACCGCCTACAAGGTCCGGCTGTCGGAACCCGTCGACGCCAAGGGCCTTTCCGCGATCCGCGACCGGGCCAATGCCGAGTTTCCGGAAGCGGGCTGGAGCGTGCGCACGCGTGACAACGCGGCGCCCGCGCTGTCGGCCAATATCGAGCGCTTCTCGCAGTTCCTGACGCTGGTGGGGCTCACCGCGCTGGTGGTCGGCGGGGTCGGCGTGGCCAATGCCGTGCGCGCCTATCTCGACGGAAAGCGCGGCGTGATCGCCACCTTCAAGAGCCTCGGCGCATCCGGGGGGTTCGTCTTTACCGTCTATCTCGTGCAGATCCTGCTGATTGCGGCGATCGGCATCCTCATCGGTCTGGTGATCGGCGCCGCCATGCCTTACGTCGCCGGCGCGGCACTTGCCTCGTTCATACCCGTGCCGGCCGAGGGCGGGCTCTATCCCGGGGCGCTGGCGATCGCCGCCCTGTTCGGCTTCCTCGTCACGCTCGCCTTCGCGCTTCTGCCGCTCGGGCGCGCGCGGGACATTCCCGCAGCCGCGCTCTTCCGGGAAATGGGTTTCGAGGGCCGTGGCCTGCCGCGCATTGCCTATATCCTAGCGGCAGGCCTGATCGCCTGCGTCCTTGCAGGCCTGGCGGTCTGGTTCGCGGACGACCGGCAGATCGCGCTGATCTTCGTCGGGGCCACCATCTTCGCTTTCGTCGTGCTGCGCGTCGTCGCCTGGCTCGTGCAATGGCTGGCGGCCAGGAGCCCGCGTGTCCGTTCCACCGCGCTGAGGCTCGCCATCGGCAATATTCACCGGCCCGGTGCGCTTACGCCTTCTGTCGTGTTGTCGCTCGGCCTCGGCCTCACGCTGCTGGCCACGCTCGCGATGATCGACGGTGATTTGCGCCGCCAGATTTCGGGCAGCCTGCCGGAGCGTGCGCCGAACTTCTTCTTCGTCGATATCCAGGCCTCCGACATCGACGCTTTCAGCAGCCTGATCGGCAAGGAAGCGCCGGGAGGCGCCTTGTCGAAAGTGCCGATGCTGCGCGGCCGCATCATGGCGATCGACGGCGTGCCGTCCGACCGGCTCACCGTGCCGCCGGAGGGCGCCTGGGTGCTGCGCGGCGACCGCGGACTTACCTATGCCGAGACCGTCCCTGCGAACGCGACGCTGACAGAAGGCCAGTGGTGGCCAAAGGATTATTCCGGCGAGCCGCTGGTCTCCTTCTCCGCGGAAGAAGGCAAGGAAATCGGCCTGAAGGCCGGCGACACGGTCACCGTCAACGTGCTCGGCCGCAATGTAACCGCGAAGATCGCCAATTTCCGGCAGGTCGAATGGGAATCGATGAGCATCAACTTCGTGATGATCTTCTCGCCGAACACCTTTGCCGGCGCGCCGCACTCCTGGTTGGCGACGCTGATGGAAAAGGATGCGACGCCAGCCGACGAGGCACGCATATTGAACGCGGTGACTCGTGCGTTTCCAGCCGTCACCACGGTCCGTGTCAAGGATGCGCTCGACGTCGTCAACAGGCTGGTCGCCCAGCTCGGCACGGCGATCCGCGCCGCTGCTGGCGTGGCGCTGATGGCCTCGGTGCTTGTGCTTGCCGGCGCGCTGGCCGCCGGAAACCGCGCGCGCATCCATGACGCCGTGGTGCTGAAGACACTCGGCGCGACAAGGAAGACGCTGATCGCCGCCTTCTCGCTCGAATATGCGCTGATCGGGCTGGCGACCGCCGTCTTCGCGCTGTTAGCCGGGGGCGTGGCGGCCTGGTACATCGTCGCTCGCATCATGACGCTGCCGTCCAGCTTTCAGCCAGAGGTCGCGCTGGCGACGATCGCCATCGCGCTGGTCTTTACCGTCGGCATCGGCCTGATCGGCACGTGGCGCGTGCTCGGCCACAAGGCCGCGCCAGTGTTGCGGAATCTCTGAACGCGTTAACCATCCCCGTTCGAACACATCGCGATTACGCAGATTTAATCTGCTCACGGAGCATTTCAGGCCGACACGGGTCTTGTCCTTGTCGCAAAGAGGCCTCATATTCTGCCGCAGGCATGCTGGAGTCCCGCCAGCGGCGCCTGGGCATCTGCCCGACACCCGACGGGACAGAAGCAACAGAGGAAATCATGGCTGATAATATCCGCCAATATCAAACGCGCGTTGCTGCGGGCGCCCGCGCCGACGCCGCAATCGACGAGGGCCTGCGCGCCTATATGCTTAAGGTCTACAACCTTATGGCGATGGGCCTCGTCATCACCGGTCTTGCCGCTTTCGGCACGATCATGCTCGCCACCACGAGCGATCCGTCGGCTGCCGTCGCAACCTTGCCGAACGGCAAGATGCTGACCTCCTTCGGCGTCGCCATCTTCGGCTCGCCGCTGCGCTGGGTCGTTATCTTCGCGCCGCTCGCCCTGGTGTTTCTGCTCGGCTTCCGCATCCACAAGATGAGCGTGTCTGCCGCGCAGACCACCTTCTGGGCCTATGCCGCTCTGGTCGGCCTGTCGCTGTCGTCGATCTTCCTGGTCTACACCAGCGCCAGCATCGTGCAGACCTTTTTCGTGACCGCCGCCGCCTTCGGCGCGCTGTCGCTCTACGGCTACACGACCCGTCGCGACCTGTCGGCCTGGGGTTCGTTCCTGATCATGGGCGTGTTCGGCATCGTGATTGCGATGCTGGTCAACATCTTCCTGCAGTCGTCGGCCCTGCAGTTCGCCATCTCGGCGATCGGCGTGCTGGTCTTCTCGGGCCTCACCGCCTACGACACGCAGAAGATCAAGGAGATGTACTGGGAAGGCGACGATGTGCTGGTCGCGGGCCGCAAGGCGATCATGGGCGCGCTGACGCTCTACCTCGACTTCATCAACCTGTTCACCTTCCTGCTGCAGTTCCTCGGCAACCGCGAATAAGCGGCGTCTGGACCAAACGGAATTTCGGGGCGGCCTTCGGGCCGCCCTTTTCATTTGCCCAAGCGGCTGCTGATATGCACGGCATAGTCCGGGCCGTCCTTGAAGAAATGAACACCCCCATCCTGCGCCCTGCCGCCGAAGCCGACCTACCGGCCGTTACCGAGATCTACGCCGACGCCGTCCGCAACGGCACTGCGAGCTATGAGCTGGAGCCGCCCTCGCTCGATGAGATGCGCAAGCGTTTCGCCACGCTCGCGGAAGGCGGCTTTCCCTGTCTCGTCGCCGAACGCGAGGGCGCCGTCGCCGGCTATGCCTATGCCGGGCCGTTCCGGCCGCGTCCGGCCTACCGTTTCGTCGTCGAGGACTCTGTCTACGTCGCGCCGCACGCGAAGGGCCGCGGCCTCGGGCGCGCGCTGATGCTTCGTCTGATCGACGAGGCGGCACGGCGCGGTTTCCGGCAGATGATCGCCGTGATCGGCGACGGCCGGGCTGACAGCCCTTCGGTCAGGCTGCACGAGGCGCTGGGCTTTGCCCATGCCGGGCGGCTGGAAGGCTCCGGCTTCAAGCATGGCCGGTGGCTGGATACCGTTTTCATGCAGCTCGCCATGAATGGCGGGGCCTCGTTGCCTCCCGATCCCGAGTCGCAGCCGCAGAGACGGTTCAGGGCAAAGGCCTGACGCCGGCAAGCGATCTCAACAGAGTGCGCAATTGTCGCTCAGCCGCCTTGCCTTTGCCGCACTCGGCCTTAAGGCACGAGTAGCCGGACATTTTTCATGCCAAGGCGAGGGACGGAAACGGGATGGATCAGGCATTTTATGCCGTAACGCTGATTGCCACTGCACTGGTCCTGGCTGCAGCCTTCTCGAGCCTGATTGCCTACCGCTTCGGCGCCCCCCTTCTTCTCCTCTTCCTCGGCATCGGACTTGCCAGCGGCACCGACGGGCTGGGCATCGAGTTCGACAACGCCCCGGTCGCCTATGTCGTGGGTTCGCTGGCGCTCGCCGTAATCCTGTTCGATTCCGGCTTCGGCACGCCGGTCAGCGCATTGCGCCAGGCGGCCGCGCCCGCACTTTCCCTGGCCACGATCGGCGTCGCACTGACCACGGTGATCTTCGGAACCGCCGCGCACTATCTGACCGGCTTCGAGTGGCTGGAATCCATGCTGCTCGGCGCGGCCGTCGCCTCCACCGACGCCGCCGCGGTATTCTTCCTGCTGCGAGCCGGCAACCTGCATCTGCGTGACCGCGTGCGCTCTCTGCTGGAGATCGAATCCGGAAGCAACGATCCGATCGCCATCTTTCTGACCGTCACGCTGGTCGAGGTGATCGCGCACAATGCCAATCCCGCCGCCGAGGTTCTCTTCGTCGACGTAGCGATCGGCTTCATCGTCTCGATGGCGCTCGGCGCGGCTGTCGGCATCGTTGGCGGCTTCGCGATCGCCCGCCTCGTCGAAAGGCTCGATCTCGACCAGGGCCTGCAGCCGATCTTCGTGCTCACCTTGTCGCTGCTGGTCTTTGCCGGCGCCGGCGCGATCGGCGGCTCGGGTTTCCTGGCGGTCTATCTCGCCGGCCTCGTCGCCGGCAATTCGAAGATCAGGGGTGCATCGATCCTGAAACGCTTCCAGGACGGCGTGTCCTGGCTCGCGCAGATCATCATGTTCCTCGTGCTCGGCCTGTTCGCGACGCCCCGCCAGTTTCCCGAGATCCTGCTCGGCTCGGTCATGCTCGGCCTGTTCCTGATCTTCGTGGCGCGGCCGGTTGCTGTCTGGCTCTGCCTGTCTCCGTTCCGCTTTCCGCGCGCGGAAACCGCCTTTGTCTCCTGGGTCGGCCTGCGCGGTGCGGTGTCGATCCTGCTCGCCATCACGCCGCTGCTCGGCGGACTGGAGAATGGCCGCGACATCTTCAACGTAGCCTTCATCATCGTGCTCGTGTCGCTCATCGTGCAGGGCTGGACGGTCGGCTGGCTGGCCCGCCGGCTCGGCCTCATCGTGCCTGCCCGCATCGGCCCGCTGGAGAAGGTGGAGCTGGAGCTGCCCGGCTCGGCCCATCATGAGCTCCTCGCCTATACGGTCGTGCCCGGCAGTCCGGTCGCGCGCGGCGAGCGCATTCCGCGCTGGGCAAGGCCCTCGCTGGTCGTCCGCAACGGCAAATCGATGCGTTTCCAGGATGCCGGGCGGCTCTTGGCCGGCGACCACGTCTACATCTTCGTGCCGGATCGCTATCCGCGGCTGCTGGACAAGCTGTTCGCCAGCCGCACCGAGGTCGATCCCGAGGACGCAGACTTCTTCGGGGCCTTCGCCATCGACCCGGACCACCTCGCCGGCGAGCTCGAGGCGGCTTACGAGCTGGGCCTCGCCGAGGCGGAGCGCAAGCTCACCATCGGCGCGTTGATCGAAGCGCGCCTCGGCGGCCACGCCGAATATGCCGATCGGGTGCTGCTCGGACCGGTCGAGCTCATCGTCCGCGACGTCGATGACGACGGCAACATCGCAGCGGTCGGCCTCTCTTTCGAGCCGATCGCGGTCGCGCCGCGCATTCCGGTCTTCCTCAGCGCCGGCGAGATCGGCGACAGCCTGCGACGGCTGTTCTCCAGATTGAGGAAGCGACCGGCCGAGCCGCCCCCCGAGGCGACTGCGCCGCCAGGCAAGAAGGATCAGGGCTCCGGTGCATGATCGTCCTGCGCGCTTGCCGGAAAGGAGGGATCATCCGCGGCAATTCCTGCCTTGCATCCCGCGGCGCGCACGCTAAAGCATGAGCCCGTTTTCACCAACGAGGAGATGAGGATGACCGGCTTCAGGACGCTCGATCATATCGGCGACATAAACGGGAAGCGGGTGCTGGTCCGCGTCGACCTCAACGTGCCCATGTCCGACGGCGAGGTGAGCGACGCCACGCGCATCGAACGGGTCAAGCCGACCATCATCGAGCTTTCCGACAAGGGCGCGAAAGTCATCCTGCTCGCCCATTTCGGCCGACCGAAGGGCGGACCCGATCCTGAATACTCGCTTGAGCCGGTGGCGACGGTGACGGCCGATATCGTCGGTCGCCCGGTCGCATTCATCGACGACTGCATCGGCGCGAAGGTTCAGGGCGCGATCTTCGCCATGCAGCCGGGCGACATCGCGCTTCTCGAAAACACGCGCTTCCACAAGGGCGAGGAGAAGAACGATCCCGCCTTCACGGCCGAGCTCGCCAGGAACGGCGACATCTTCGTCAACGATGCTTTCTCGGCCGCGCATCGCGCGCACTGCTCGACAGAGGGCCTGGCGAACCATCTGCCGGCCTATGCCGGCCGCACCATGCAGGCCGAGCTGGAAGCGCTGGAAAAAGGGCTGGGCAACCCGGCCCGCCCTGTGGTCGCCATCGTCGGCGGCGCGAAGGTGTCCACCAAGATCGACCTCCTCGCCAACCTGGTGAAGAAGGTCGATATGCTCGTCATCGGCGGCGGCATGGCCAACACCTTCCTGGCGGCGCGGGGCGCGCAAATCGGCAAGTCGCTCTGCGAGCATGACCTTGCCGACACCGCCAAGCAGATCATGATCGAGGCCGCCTCGTCCGGCTGCGCGCTGGTGCTGCCGGTCGACGGCGTCGTGGCCAGGGAGTTCAAGGCGGGCGCTGCCAACGAGACGGTCGACATTGCGGCGGTCCCTGCGGATTCGATGATCCTTGATGTCGGCCCCAAAACGATCGAGGCCGTCAAGCGTTCGATCGACAGGGCCGCCACGCTGGTTTGGAACGGACCGCTCGGCGCCTTCGAGATCGAACCGTTCGATCGCGGCACCGTTGCCGCGGCAAAGCACGCTGCAAGGCGCACGGTGGAAGGCGGACTGATCTCCGTAGCCGGCGGCGGCGACACGGTCGCGGCATTGAATCAGGCCGATGTAACCAACGAATTCACCTATGTCTCGACCGCGGGCGGGGCCTTCCTCGAATGGATGGAAGGCAAGCCGCTGCCGGGCGTCGAAATTCTCAAGGCGAAGTAGTCCAGCTGCTGGTATCGGTGACCTGAAAGGAGTATTCTGCTTAGTCGAGATTTAAGCTGCGGGTTCGTGCAAGGTCCCAGCGATGAACGATCCGAAGGTCGACTATTCCAAACTAGACTGCAATCAACTCTTCAAGCTTTACGAGGATGGCAAGCACAGGCGTTATACTCTGTTGTTTGCTGTGAACGGTGCCGGAGCCATTGCCAAATTTTCTGCGGACACCAAGCCGAACGAATTTTTGGGAGGGCTATCAAATACAACTCTGGCCTACGGGATGGTCGCTTTCACCTTGATTATGTTTTTCGACATATTCAAGTTTGGCGCGCAAACGCGGCGGCTTGCTCACCACATCGAGCGTAATCGGCTCGCGAATGTCTTTACTCCGGTCGGCAAGACAGTGCTAACGGCGATATGCCTCCTCTTGATTGCCGCATGGCTGCTGATTGCGATCGGTTTGAGCAGCAGGAGTTGAAGCCGGGTTCGTTCAATCGATTTTGCGCTTGACGATCGGCTCCCGGTAGCCAATCGAACTTGGCATCCGACATTTGCAATTGGGAGATGGCCATGAGCGAACAGCTTGAAGACATTGCGGCAAAGATGGTCTCCGGCGGCAAGGGCATCCTGGCCGCGGACGAAAGCTCGGGGACGATCAAGAAGCGCTTCGACACGATCGGACTGGAATCCACGGCCGACAGCCGGCGTGACTATCGCGAGATGTTCTTCCGCGCCGAGGAGGCGATGAAGGACTACATCTCCGGCGTCATCCTCTATGACGAGACCATCCACCAGAAGGCGGCTGACGGCACGCCCCTGGTCGAGCTGATCGCCGCTGCCGGCTCCGTGCCCGGCATCAAGGTGGACGCCGGCGCCAAGCCGCTTGCCCTCTATCCCGGCGAGACCATCACCGAGGGGCTTGACGGTCTGCGCGAGCGGCTCGCCGAATACCACAAGCTCGGCGCCCGCTTCGCGAAATGGCGCGGCGTCATCGCCATTTCCAACGCGCTTCCCACCTGGGGCGCGGTCAAGCAGAACGCGCAGGCGCTCGCCCGCTATGCCGCGCTGTGTCAGGAAGCCGGGATCGTGCCGATCGTCGAGCCGGAGGTGCTGATGGACGGCGACCCCGCTACGCATTCGATCGACCGCTGCTATGGCGTCACCGAATGGGTGCTGAGGACGGTCTTTGCCGAGCTCTACGACGCTCGCGTCAGCCTGGAAGGCATGGTGCTGAAGCCCAACATGGTGATCGACGGCAAGAACGCGCGAAAGGCTTCGCGCGATGAGGTCGCGGAACTGACGATCAGCGTGCTGAAGGAGACGGTTCCGGCCGCGGTGGCGGGCATCGCCTTCCTGTCGGGCGGACAGTCGGACGAGGAGGCGACCGCGCATCTGTCGATCATGAACGCCGCCGGCCCGCTGCCCTGGAAGCTTACTTATTCCTATGGCCGCGCGCTGCAGGCTGCCGCGCTCAAGGCCTGGGGCGGCAAGGCGGCCAACGTCGCTGCCGGCCAGCGGGCCTTCACGCATCGCGCCAGGATGAACAGCCTTGCCGCGGCCGGCACGTGGACGCAGGAGTTGGAAGAGGCGGCCTGACCGCGACAACGTCGTCGTTGCTTGCGGCGGGCTTGCATAAGAAAACCTGGGCGTGTTCCGCGCCCCGCTCCCTGTTGGACGTCTTCAAAAGCTTCGTCCGCTCGCCCGTTGCGGGTCGCATTCGACGGGCTTCTCGACGACATCGACCGTGAAGAGCCTGTTGCTGCGGCGAGAACGGCAAACGGGTGGAATATCGAGGGAAAGAGATGCTGCGAGCTGTATCCATCACCCGCGCTGCCGACCGCAAGGTCCAGTTGGCATTCGACAGCGTGATCCTTGCCCAGGACGGGCGCCACGTCCGCCGCAAGGTGCTGACGCTCTCCCAGGGCGAGAAAGTCCTGATCGACCTGCCGGAACCTGTCATGCTCGGCGACGGCGACCTGTTGGTTCTCGATGACGGCCGCTATGCGGGCATCCTCGCCGCCGAGGAGGAGCTTTACGACATTCGCGGTCGTGACGCCACCCATCTCACCGAGCTTGCCTGGCATATCGGCAACCGGCACCTGACCGCTCAGATCGAGGCGGACCGTATCCTCATCTTGCGCGATCACGTCATCAAGGCCATGCTCGAGGGCCTCGGCGCCACCGTGACGGACACGGCCGAGATTTTCCGCCCGCTGCGCGGCGCCTACTCAGGACACGCCCATGGGGCGGCTGCCATGCATGACGAGGCCGAACCGGACCACGGCCATGGACGCTCCAGGCGCCGTACCGGCGCTGACCGGGAACCCGGCGCGGACGATCGGGAGCCCGATCATGGCTCGGGACGCGGTGCAGGCAAGCGCAAGCGTGACTGAACAGCTCGCCCCTGCCGCGCTGCTGAAGCTGATGACGTGGCTCTCACCGGCCTTCCCGGTCGGCAGCTTCAGCTATAGCCACGGGCTGGAGTCGGCGGCCGCCGGCTCTTGGCCAACTGCGCCTGAAGATATCCCGATCCCTAACCCTTCCCCACAAGGGGGAGGGGGACTCGGCAGCGGCTCCGCTGGCGTCAAAAAATCGACGATTCTTGCAAAAACTCCGGCGACGGCGTCCCCTCCCTTTTGTGGGGAGGGACAGGGTGGGGGTCCCAAACAGAGACAATCTCCATATGCGATTGCCCCGCCCACAAGGGGTGGGGGTAGAAAATCTCCGAATGCCCCAGGCGCAAACGATCGCCCTGGCGGTAGCCTCGTCACCTCCGCCGAAGATCTGCGCGACTGGCTCGCCGCTCTCCTCCGCTTCGGCTCGGGCTGGAACGATGCCGTCCTTTTCGCCGAGGCCTGGCGAAGACAGCGCGACAGCGGCAGTCTCGCGGAACTTGCCGGGCTGGGAGCAGCACTTGCCGGCTCGCGCGAACGTCACTTGGAGACGACATTGCAAGGCGCCGCCTTCGCCAGCGCCTTGCGGAACGCCTGGCCCGCGCCGCCGGTAAGCCTGCCGGAACCCTGTCCGTACCCCGTCGCTGTCGGCGCGGCCTGCGGCGCACACTGGATCGATCTGGAAGCCGCGCTCGCCGCCTATCTGCAGGCCTTCGTCGCCAACCTGGCGCAAGCTTCCATCCGCCTCGGCGTCACCGGGCAGAGCGACGCAGTCGGCCTGGTCGCCGCACTGGAGCCGGTCGTGACCGAAACCGCCATGCGCGCAGCGCAATCGAGCCTCGATGACCTCGGCTCGGCAGCGATCCTGTCCGAGATCATGTCGATGCGCCACGAAACCCATTATTCGCGGCTGTTCCGGACATGACCCTGCTTGCCTACGTGCTCGGCGCCGTCCTCACCATGATCGCGGCGCTGCATGTCTATTGGGGCCTCGGCGGCGTCTGGCCGGGCACCGACCCGCGATCCTGCGCCCGCGCCGTGGCCGGCTTCAAGGGCATCGAGGCCATGCCTTCGCCATTCGCCTGCTTCGCGGTCGCGGCAGTCATCGTCGCCACGGCACTGGTGGTACTGGCGCTCGGCTCCGTTTTCGCCACGCCGTTCGATCGCCTGTCGCTCGCCGGAGCTGCACTGTTCGTCGCGCTGGCCTTTCTTTTCCGCGGCGTGCTCGGCTTCACGCCCTTGTGGCGCCGGCTCACGCCCGAAATGCCTTTCGCGAAGTACGATCTGGGCTACTATTCGCCGCTCTGCCTCGTGCTCGGCATCGGCATCGCAGTTCTGGCGCTGGAAGGATTTGCTGGATGACATCGCCAAACGGACCTCTTCGCGTCGGCATCGGCGGGCCGGTCGGCTCCGGAAAAACCACGCTCACGGAAAAGCTCTGCAAGGCGCTGCGTGATGAATTCTCGATCGCCGTCGTCACCAATGACATCTACACCAAGGAAGACGCGATGATGCTGGCGCGGCTCCAGGCCCTGCCCGAAGAGCGCATCATGGGCGTCGAGACCGGCGGCTGCCCCCACACCGCAATTCGTGAAGACGCCTCGATCAATCTGCAGGCGATCGCCGAGATGAACCGCAGATTTCCGGACCTCGACATCGTCTTCATCGAATCCGGCGGCGACAATCTCGCAGCCACCTTCTCGCCCGATCTCGCCGATCTCACGATCTACGTCATCTCCGTCTGCCAGGGCGAGGAAATCCCGCGCAAGGGCGGACCGGGCATCACCCGTTCGGACTTCCTGGTCATCAACAAGAGCGATCTCGCACCCTATGTGAACGTCAATCTCGACGTGATGGACAGCGATGCAACACGCATGCGCGCCGGCCGGCCGTTCGGCTTCACCGACCTCTCGCGCGGCAAAGGCCTTGCCGAGGTGATCGACTTCATCGTCGAGACTGGCGGGCTGCGCGCAACAGGACGCTCCGCCGCGTAAGCGTTCATGCCGGGTTCCTTGCCCCACCAAATCGGAACCGAAAGTGGGGGAGAGATGTGGCGCGCAGCGCAACGGAGAGGGGGCTAAGAACGACGCAGACCGGATACGAAGCGGGGGCGCCTGCTGGCCGCGCCGCTCGCCCGGTTAATTAATTTGCCGGCTATGGATTATTCAGCCGGCACGGGGCTGAGCCCGCCCTCATCCACAGCCGCCGGCCGGTCGGTCTTCCTCGCGGCGCGGGCGAGCACGCCCTGCCGGTTGACCGATTTGCGTTCGGCGTCGATGCGGTGGATCAGCAGTTCGGCCCGTTCGACCGAGCTGAGCAGCGCCAGGATCGTGCCGCGTTCGCCCGCGCCGGCATTGGGCCCCAGCGCCAGCGTGCGGCCGCGCAGTTCGTCGACCTCCGGATGCGTGACATGGTCGGCCGGCATTTGCGGATCGGGCACCCCGTGGTCCGGCATGATCTCGCGCAACGATGCGTCGAGCTTGGCGAGCGCTGCATCGACAATGGCCTGCGCCTGCGAGCTGAACTTCTCGCGCTTCACGCGGCGCGCCACCTGATGCATGGACTCCGTCAGCGCCGCCGTGAAGTCCGCCTCCTCGATCAGGCTCGCGACGAGGTCGAGCTGCTCGTAGGGCAGATCCTCCTTCATCAGCGAGGCGGTGTAAGCGCGGATGTCGCGGGAGAGGATATCGGTCGCGAGATAGTGTTCGCCGGGATCGGACGGCGCGTGCTTCACGCCGCGCGCAATGTCGAGGAACTTCGCGCCGGCTTCGAGGTGGCGCAGCGTCTCCTGTTGCACCGCTGGCACGGCTTTGGCGAAGTCGTTGGCCGGCATTGACCAGGCCGACCACCATCACCGTCATCGCCGTCGACGACTGGATGACGCCGGTGATCAGCGTCCCCGCCAGCACGCCCTTGATCGGCGTCCCCGCCGCCTTGGCAAGGAAGTTGCGCATGCTGTTGACGGACAATGCCTGAATGCCGTTGGCCATGAACTCCAGGCCGAGCATGAAGATGCCCAACCCGCCGATGACCGGCACGAGAATGTCTTTGAAGATATCGACGTCCATGATCTTCCCCGATGCAATGACGTGCCCGGGCTCCGAACGTCGCCGCAATGCCGCGCCCTCCCCCGCGGTCGCTTCGCGGCAGCCTGCAATGTCATGATCGAACCCTATTTGCTCACTGTGACAGTCGGACGCCAGTTTTCATGACAGTTCGAAAACGTCGTGGCCGAATGCGACGGAGCGGGGTTGCGCGGCTGGTCCTGCCCGGTTAGCAAGGCGCGGGGCATTGTTCCGGAAAGGCTTTTCACAAATGGCTTCGCGCACCCTCCTGCTTCTCCCCGGCGACGGCATCGGCCCGGAGGCCATGGCCGAAGTTCGGAAGCTCATCGCCGTCATGAATGAAGAGCTTGGCGCCGGCTTCGCGATCGACGAGGGGCTGGTCGGCGGCTCAGCCTTTGACGCGCACGGCAAGGCCATTTCGGAGGAGGATATGGGCAAGGCGCTCGCCGCCGACGCGGTGCTGTTCGGCGCGGTTGGCGGGCCGAAATGGGACCAGGTGCCCTATGAGGTGCGGCCGGAGGCGGGATTGCTGCGCCTGCGCAAGGATCTCGCCCTTTTCGCCAATCTCAGGCCCGCGATCTGCTATCCGGCGCTCGCCTCTGCCTCGTCGCTCAAGCAGGAGCTGGTGGAAGGGCTGGACATATTGATCGTGCGCGAGCTCACCGGCGGCGTCTATTTCGGCGAGCCCAAGGAGATCATCGACCTCGGCAACGGCCAGAAGCGCGGCATCGACACCCAGGTCTACGACACGTTCGAGATCGAGCGCATAGCGGGCGTCGCCTTCGAGCTGGCGCGAACGCGCCGCAACCATGTCACCTCGATGGAAAAGCGCAACGTCATGAAGTCAGGCGTGCTCTGGAACGAGGTGGTTACCGCGACACACAAGGCGAGATACGCCGACGTGCAGCTCGACCACATGCTGGCCGATGCCGGCGGCATGCAGCTCGTGCGCCGTCCCAAGCAGTTCGACGTGATCGTCACCGACAATCTGTTCGGCGACATGCTGTCGGACGTAGCGGCGATGCTGACCGGTTCGCTAGGCATGTTGCCTTCCGCGTCGCTCGGCGCACCCGACGCGAAGAGCGGCAAGCGCAAGGCGCTCTATGAGCCGGTGCACGGCTCGGCGCCTGATATCGCCGGCAGGGGCATCGCCAACCCGATCGCCATGATCGCTTCCTTCGCCATGTGCCTGCGCTATTCCTTCGGCATGGTTGCAGAGGCCGAACGGCTGGAAAAAGCGGTCTCGGCAGTGCTCGACGAGGGCTACCGCACCGGCGACATCATGTCGGAAGACATGAAGGAGGTCGGCACGGTCGCGATGGGCGATGCGATCATCGAGAAGTTCCGCGCGCTGCAGTAGTCTGGACGGGTCGCTCCGCTTGAGGCAAGCCACTGCTTCCGAAGCTTGGGTTCCTCGCCCCCACGAATGTGGGGGAGAGGTGGCGAGGGCGAAGCCCGAGACGGTGAGGGGGCGCACCAATGACCGCCGAAGTCCGCTGGGCACGACCTGAAGATACCGATGACCTCGCGCTGCTCCTCCGCGAATTGGCGATCCACTATCGCCAGGAGCCGCTCGACAAGGACAGGACCATCGCCGCTGTCGGCCGCTGGCTCGAGGATGAAAACCCGGCCTACCCGCATTTCGCTCTCGCTTATCGAAACGACGAGGTTGCGGGCCTGGCATCGGTGGCCATTGCCCATCCGGGCTCCGACCTGGAACGTCTGCTCTTCCTCAAGGACTTGTTCGTACGGGACAAATTCCGCTCGGCGGGTGTCGGCGTTTCGCTCTTGGCGTTTCTCGCAAGCGAATGCCTGGCAAGAGGTATCGGCCGCATCGACCTCACCACTGAAAACTGGAACGAAGGCGCGTTGCGCTTCTACGACCGGCTGGGCGCGGCCCGCCACGACCAAAAGGTCTTTCTCCGCTTCGAGACAGATGCCTTGAACGCGCTTGCCCGTCAGGCAAGCGATCCTATTTGAGGAAGCAGTTGGCGGAGGCAGCTAGGCCATGGCGAAACGACGTCCGATCGACACCGCGCCGAAAGACGGCAGCAGGGTCCGTGTCTTCTGGACGGATGAAGACGGCGAAGAGAGCGAATCCATCGCCCGCTATCGATCGCTCGATCAGCTCAGGCGTGCCGGTGGCGATTGGGACGAGGCAGACGCCGGCTGGTGGATTTTCATTGATGGCCACACCCAGCGCCGCATCGAGCCGACGGCCTGGGCAGCGGAAGGCGATGACAGCGAGGACGAGTGACGTGATCTGCACTGCCGTGGGGCAGAATAGCGCTTCGACGCGATGACCCCTCTCGCAGTCCATACCGGGAGAAGGTAAGGGTGAAGGGTGACACTTGCCGCAATCGAAGCAGAATATTGTAGCCACCTGCCATGGCCGAAAAGAAAGCCCACGAGGTCGATGCCTGGCTGGCGCGGCCTGATCAAAAAATCACGATCGTCCTGATCTATGGGCCGGACCGCGGCCTGGTGGCCGAGCGAGGGAAGCTGTTCGCATCAAAATCGGGCGTTCGGCTCGACGATGCTTTCTCCGTAACCCGCCTCGAGGCTGGCGAGGTGGAGCGCGATCCTGGCCGGCTGCTCGACGAGACCGGCGCCATCTCGATGTTCTCGGCCCGCCGCCTCGTCTGGGTGCGCGATGCCGGCGCGCACAAGGGGTTTGCCGACGCGGTCAAGGCGCTGACCGCGTCTCCGCCGGCCGACTGCCTGGTGCTGATCGAGGCCGGCGACCTGAAGAAAGGCATTGCACTCAGAACCGCCATCGAGACCTCGCCCGCGGCGATGGCGCTGCCCTGTTATGCCGATGACGGCAGGTCGATCGACGCCGTGATCGACGATGCGTTGCAGAGGGCCGGCGTTTCGATCGGGCTGGAGGCCAGGCAGGCGCTGAAGCGCAATCTCGGCGGCGACCGGCTCGCCTCGCGCAGCGAAATCGACAAGCTGCTCCTCTATGCGCATGGATCGAAGACGATCGCAGTCGAAGACGTGCTCGCCGCGACCGGCGACGCGTCGAGCGTCTCGGTCGACGCGGTGGTCGACGCCGCCCTCCTCGGGAAAATGGCCGAGCTCGACCTCGCCTTCTCGCGTTTCGTCACGGCCGGGAATCAGCTCTTTCCGCTGCTCAGCGCGGCGCTGCGCCAGTTCCAGTCGCTGGAAGCAATGCGCAGCGGTATGGACGCCTCCGGAAAGAGCGCTGCTTCCGCAGTGGCCGGCGCAAGGCCGCCGGTCTTCTTCGCCCGCCGCGGAACGGTCGAGTCTGCGCTGTCCCGTTGGTCGCGCCCCGCGATTGCAGCCGCGCTGGAGCGTCTGCAGCGCACGGTCCTGCGAAGCCGCCAGCAGGCGGACCTTGCCGAGCCGATCGTGCGTCACTGCTTTCTGGCGCTGGCCACGGAAAGCGCCCGCCTGGCCAGGGCAAGCTAATTCAACCGGCCAAAGCGCCGGGGTCGTTTCGGTAGAGTCACGAAACCTGCAGCTTGCGGCAGAGCTCGTCGAGCTGTTCGAGCGTCCGATAGGCGATACGCACCTCGCCACCCCGCTCCTTATGGTTGATCACAACCTTAAGGCCGCAAGCGTCCGAAAGCAGCTTCTCCAATGCCAGCGTGTCGGCATGCTTTTCGGCGCGCGCCGGGGTCTTCGGGTTGTCATTCGCCTCGACCGGCTGTTGGGCCAGGGCTTCGGCCTGGCGCACGGAAAGTCCGCCCTCGATGATACGTTTCGCAAGCGCGGCCGGGTCGGCGGCGGTGACCAGCGTGCGCGCATGGCCCGCCGACAGCGAGCCGTCGACGATCATGTCGCGGATCGCCTCCGGCAGTTTCAGCAGGCGCAGCGTATTGGCGACATGGCTGCGGCTCTTGCCGATGATATTGCCGAGGTCGGCCTGCGTGTAATTGTGATCGTCGATGAGCTGCTGATAGCCTTGCGCTTCCTCGACCGGGTTGAGGTCGGCCCGCTGCACGTTTTCGACAATGGCGAGCTCGAGCGCCACGCGGTCATTGACCTCGCGAACGATCACCGGAATGTCGTTGAGGCCGGCGCGCTGCGCCGCGCGCCAGCGCCGCTCGCCCGCGATGATCTCGAAGCGGCCCGTGCCCGCGGCCGGCCGCACAACGACCGGCTGAACGATGCCGTGCTCGCGGATCGACTGCGCGAGATCGTCCAGCTCGGCTTCGGCGAAGTTGCGGCGCGGGTTGCGCGGGTTGGGCGACAGGAATTCGATCGGCACCGCGCGGTCCGCGGCGATCTTCGGCGCCTGCTGCTGTGGCTGTATGGGACGGTCGATCTCCCCGATCAGCGCTGCCAACCCGCGTCCGAGCCGCCGTTTCGAGGGATCTTCGTTCATCGTCAAGTCCACTTGTTACGCTGGCGTCTCGATCTCACGCGGCGCGCAGCCGCCGCTCGCGGCGAATCACCTCGGAGGCGAGCTGCAGATACGCCTGGCTGCCCGCGCATTTCAGGTCGTAGAGAATTGCCGGCTTGCCGTAGGACGGCGCCTCGGAGACCCGCACATTGCGCGGGATGATCGTCTCGTAGACCTTTTCGCCCATATGCGCGCGCACATCGTCGACCACCTGGTTGGCGAGGTTGTTGCGGCCGTCATACATGGTGAGCACGATGCCTTGGATCGTCAGGTCGGGGTTGATCGAGTTGCGAACCTGGTCGACGGTCTCCAGAAGCTGGCTCAAACCTTCCAGGGCAAAGAATTCGCACTGCAGCGGCACCAGAACCGAATCGGCGGCCGCCATCGAATTCAGCGTTAGAAGGTTGAGCGACGGCGGGCAGTCGATCAGCACGTAGGAAAAGGGCGAGGCACCTTCGCTCGACGCCTTGCGAATTGCGTTGCGCAGTCGCAGCACGCGGTCGGGAGCCGACGCTATTTCCATTTCGATGCCGAGCAGGTCGAGCGTCGACGGTACGATCGAGAGACCAGGCACAGCCGTTGGCACCGATGCGGGCACGAGGCCCAGCGCGCCGGTCAGCACGTCATAAGACGAGACGACACGATCCTGCCGGTCGATCCCGAGTCCCGTGCTCGCATTGCCCTGCGGGTCGATATCGACGATCAGCACGCTTTCGCCGATTGCGGCAAGCGCCGTGGCCAGATTGATGGCCGTCGTGGTCTTGCCGACGCCGCCCTTCTGGTTGGCGATCGTGATGATTCGAGGTTTTGTTGACAGCATGATGGGCTCGCGGTCGACCGATTCGGCCCGATTCGGCGTCAGCGGCGCCTCAAATTTGCTATTTCGAGGATAATGCTGTCCGCATCGATCAGGCTGGCGTGTTTTAACAGATCGTAGTCCCAGGCGGCAGAGCTTTCTTCGATTTCACTGCGGTAGTCCCTGCCTTTATGAAAGAAAGCCCTTGCGCCTGCCGCCAGCCAGGGCTCCGCAAGGCCGAGCAGCTTGCCGAGCGGCGCCAAAGCGCGCGCCGTGATGACTTCCGGGTCGCGAATCAGACCGTAAGTCGCTTCGATTCGTTTGGCATGGACCCTGGCCGGAGCGCCAAGTTCGGCCAGGACCGTCCGCAGGAACGCGGCCTTCTTGCCATTGCTTTCGACAAGATCGATCGAACCGGCCGGTCGATCCTTCAGCATCAGTGCCATGACGGCGCCGGGGAAACCGCCTCCCGAGCCCAGGTCCAGCCAGCGCAATGCATCCGGAGCAAGTTTGGGCAGTTGGGCACTGTCCAGGATATGGCGCTGCCAGATCTCGTCCAGCGTCGACGGCGCGACCAAATTGAGTCGCGCCGCCCATTTCAGAAAGGTTGCCTCAAAGGCCAAGACACTTTCGAATGTTTCACGTGAAACGCTTCCGGCTACGAAACAAAACGCCTCGTAGCTCGGCGCTGTCACGCCGCGCCCTTTCGCTGGCCCGCCTCGGAATGCTTGAGATGCGCCAGGATCAGCCCGAGCGCCGCTGGCGTCATGCCGTCGATCCTTTGCGCTTCGGCGATGGAACGCGGTTTGCGGGTTTTCATCTTCTGCCTCAGTTCGACTGACAGTCCGGGAAGGCTCGAGAAGTCGATATCCGCGGGAATGGCTTTTGCCTCCTCCCGCCGCACCACGGAGGCGTCAGCCGCCTGCCGGTCGAGATAGACGGCATATTTCGCTTCCGTTTCGAGCGCCTCCGCCGATTTGGCGTCGATCGCGCCGAGGTCCGGCCAGATCGCCTTGAGACGATTGAGATCGACCTCCGGATAGGCGAGCAGATCGAAGGCCGAGCGCCGAGCGCCGTCCCGGTTTATTTCGAGTCCGAATCGACTGGCCTCGTTCGGCGTCAGACTCAGGCTTTTTGCCAGCGCGCGCGACCGGCCCAATGCCCCCTGCCGCGACCGGAACCGCTCGGCCCGCCCAGCCGAAACGATTCCCAGTTCCATACCGAGCGACGTCAGCCTCTCATCGGCATTATCAGCACGGAGCGACAGCCTGAACTCGGCTCGCGAGGTGAACATGCGGTACGGCTCGGTGATCCCTCTGCTGGTGAGATCGTCGATCATCACGCCGATATAGGCGTCGGAGCGGCCGAAGCTCACCGGTTCTGCGGCGGAAACCTTGCGAGCTGCATTGATGCCGGCGACGATGCCCTGCGCCCCGGCCTCCTCGTAACCGGTCGTGCCGTTTATCTGTCCAGCCAGAAAAAGACCGGAAATCTTCAATGTTTCCAATGAGTTATCAAGTTCGCGCGGGTCGATGTGATCATATTCGATTGCATAGCCTGGCTGCAGCATGATCGCTCGTTCCAGACCCGGAATGGTCTTCAGGATTTCGCGCTGCACATCTTCGGGGAGCGATGTCGAGATTCCGTTTGGATAGACCGTATCGTCGTCGAGCCCCTCCGGCTCGAGGAATATCTGGTGTCCGTCGCGATCGCCGAACTTGACGATCTTGTCCTCGATCGACGGGCAGTAGCGCGGCCCGATCCCCTCGATCGATCCCGAATACATTGCCGACCGGCCAAGATTGCCGCGGATCAGCTCGTGCGTAGCCGGCGTCGTGCGTGTGATTCCGCACTCGACCTGCGGGTTCGCCAGGCGGTCCGTCATGATGGAAAAGAACGACGGCTCGTCGTCTGCCGCCTGCATGTCGAGCGACGCCCAGTCGATCGTCCTTCCGTCGAGACGCGGCGGTGTCCCGGTCTTCAGCCGACCGAGCTTGAAATCCGCCCGCGCGAAAGTCTCCGACAGACCCACCGACGCCTTCTCGTTCATCCGGCCGGCGGAAAACTTCCTTTCGCCGATATGGATCAACCCGCGCAGGAAGGTGCCGGTAGTCAGCACGACGGCGCCGCAGGAAAGGCGGCTGCCGTCCGCCAATGTCACGCCCTCGATTCGACCGTCGTCGATCGTCAGGTCCACGACCTCACCCTCGAGGACCGTCAGTTTCGGCTGCGAATCGATCGCCGTGCGCATGGCCTGGCGATAGAGCTTGCGGTCGGCCTGCGTGCGTGGGCCGCGCACAGCCGGCCCCTTGCGCCGGTTGAGGAGACGAAACTGGATGCCTGCGGCGTCGGCCACTCGGCCCATCAGCCCATCGAGCGCATCGATCTCGCGCACGAGGTGGCCCTTGCCCAACCCGCCGATTGCCGGGTTGCATGACATCACGCCGATCGTGTCGGCGCGCAGCGTGACCAGCGCCGTCTCCGCTCCTGCGCGCGCGGAAGCCGCCGCGGCTTCGCAGCCGGCATGCCCGCCGCCGATCACGATCACATCGAACTTGTTTTGCATGGCGCAAGCCCTTCATCTCCGACCGCCGGTTTGTCAAGCATTCAGCGTCTCGATGATTCACGTGAAACACGGAATCGGCCGAATGTTTCACGTGAATCATGACATGCCGCCCATCAACGCGGCGTTTCACGTGAATCATTTGCCAATGCAGAATTCGGAGAATATCACGCCGAGCACCTCCTCGACGTCCACAGTCCCGGCGATCTTGCCGAATGCATCGCCGGCCAGCCGCAGTGCCTCCGCCCGCAACTCGAGCGCTGACCCTTCCGCAAGCGAATCGACCAGATGCCTCGCCGCGCAATTCAGCAGCGCGACATGACGTGCACGCGCGGGGAGGATATCGCCGTTTCCGACCTTGGCGGCCGCCTTTCCGGCAATCGTCTGGACGAGCCGGTCGAGACCGATGCCTGTCTTTGCCGACACCACCAGGTCGAAACCGTCGGCAACGTCGCCTGCCTCGACCAGGTCGCCTTTGCTGCCGACCCGCAACGCTTCGGCAGACTCCGGCAAACTCACTTCCACCGGCGCGGTCAAATCCCGCAATTGCAGGACGAGATCAGCCTCGCGCACGCTCTCCAGGGCCTTCTCTATCCCGATCGCCTCGACCTTGCCGGCTCCCTCCCGAATGCCGGCCGTGTCCGTGACCACCACCTTCACGCCGTCGAGGTCGAGCGCGACATGCACCAGGTCTCGCGTGGTACCGGGCTCGTCGGTGACGATCGCCACGTCGCGTCGCGCCAGCGCGTTGAGCAGGCTCGACTTGCCGGCATTCGGCACACCCGCGATCACGACCGAATAGCCCTCGCGGATGATCTCGGCGCGATGGAAACCCTGGACATGCTTCCCGATCTCGCCCGCAAGCGCCGCCATATCTTGCCAAACCTGGCCAGAGACCGAGCCCGGCACGTCGCTTTCGTCGGCGAAGTCGAGCTCCGCCTCGATCATGGCCCTCGCATGTACGATGCGTTTGCGCCAGCCGGCATAGAGCGCGCTCTGTGCGCCGCCGGCGCTCGCCACGGCGAAGCGCCGTTGCGCTTCCGTCTCCGCCGAGATCAGGTCCGCAAGCGCTTCCGCCTCGACCAGATCCATCTTGCCATTGAGAAACGCGCGCCGCGTGAACTCGCCGGCCTCCGCAGGCCGTAGGCCTTCCATGCCGACCAGCGCATTGAGCATGGAATCGATCACCGCGCGGCCGCCATGCAGATGGAATTCCGCGCAGTCCTCGCCCGTGAAGCTCGCAGGTCCGCCGAAGAAAAGCGCAAGCCCCCGGTCGATGACCCCGCCATCCGCGGAGCGGAACTCGGTCAGCACTGCGCGGCGCTCCGGCGGCGCGCACCCGGCAATCGCCTCCAGCGCCTGCCGTGATTGCGGACCGGAAAGGCGGATCACCGCGACGCCCGAAGGCGGCCTGCCGCTCGACAACGCGAAGATCGTGTCGGGGAATTGCATTTGCCGAGCTCTCTCGATCGCCCTAGTTTCGGTTCCGATTCAAATGGCCGGGAGGCGACCCACGTGCCCCTACCACAAGCCAATCTGCTGGCGGAAGAGACGAGCCCCTATCTGCGCCAGCACAAGGACAACCCGGTCCATTGGCGCGCCTGGTCCGGCGCGGCGCTTGCCGAGGCCCGGGAGCTCGATCGGCCGATCCTGCTCTCGGTCGGCTACGCCGCCTGCCATTGGTGCCACGTGATGGCGCACGAGTCCTTCGAGGATGCCGAGGTCGCCAGCCTCATGAACCGGCTCTACGTCAACATCAAGGTCGATCGGGAGGAGCGGCCGGATATCGATCAGATCTACATGGCGGCGCTCAACGCCACTGGCGAGCAGGGCGGCTGGCCACTCACCATGTTCCTGACGCCGGACGCGAAGCCGTTCTGGGGCGGCACCTACTTCCCCAAGCGATCCCGTTATGGACGCCCGGGCTTCGTGGAAGTGTTGACGTCCGTCGACAACGCCTGGCGGGAGCGGCGCGCCGAGCTCGCAAACAGCGGCGAAGCGTTGCGCGACCACGTCGCGTCCCGGCTGGCGGCACGCGAAGCGGCTGCGGACCATACTGCGCGCGCGCATCTCCCCCAGCTTGCCGAAGGCATCCACTCCATGATCGACCGCAAGCTCGGCGGGCTTCGCGGCGCGCCCAAATTTCCGAACGCGCCCTTCATGGAGACGCTGTGGCTGAGTTCGCTGGAAAGCGGCAATGAAGCCCATCGCGACGCTGTGATCCTCAGCCTGCGCGAGATGCTCGACGGCGGCATCTACGATCACGTAGGCGGCGGCCTCTGCCGCTACTCCACGGATGCCGGATGGCTGGTGCCGCATTTCGAGAAGATGCTCTACGACAATGCGCAGCTCATCCGCCTGGCGGTCTGGGCCTACGCCGCGACGGGCGACGATCTGTTTCGCGACCGAATCGAAACGACTGTCGGCTGGCTGCTGCGGGAAATGCGCGTCGAAGGCGGCGGGTTTGCCGCCAGCCTCGACGCAGACAGCGGCGGCGAAGAAGGCGCCTTCTACACCTGGGATCGTTCCGAGATCGAATCGGTGCTCGGGCCGCACGCCGAGATCGTCCTTTCGGCCTACACCCTGTCGGAGCCGGCCAATTGGGAGGGAAAGCCTATCCTGCATCGCTCGCCCGCGCCGATGTCGCCGGAAGCCGCCGATCGCCTGCGTCCGCTGCTTGAGCGCCTCCTCGACCGCCGCGAACATCGCGTCAGGCCCGGACGCGACGACAAGGCGCTTGCCGACTGGAACGGCCTGATGATCGCGGCGCTTGCCGAAGCCTCGCGCGCATTCGATAGGCCCGATTGGCTCGATGCTGCGAAGGCAGCCTATCGTTTCGTCTGCGAATCGACCGATGTCGAGGGCCGGCTGCCGCATTCCGTCCTCGGGAGCCGCCGGCTGTACCCGGCGATGTCGTCGGACTATGCAGCAATGGCTAACGCCGCGGTCGCGCTCTACGAGGCGACCGCCGACCACGCCTATGCCGAGGATGCCGCCCGCTTCCTCGCCCTCCTCGACCGCTGGTACATCGACGAGGACGGGGCCGGCCACTACCTCACGGCCTCCGACAGCGTCGATGTGCCGATCCGCATCCGCGGCGATGTCGACGAGGCGGTCCCATCCGCCACCAGCCAGATCATCGAGGCCTTTGCCCGGGTCGCGACGGCTACGAATCGGATCGACCTGCTCGACCGCGCCTGGACGATCGCCAAGGCCGCGACAGGCAGGATCGGCAAGCAGCCCTATGGGCAGGCCGGCATCGTCAATGCCTGCGCGATCCTCGAGGGTGCGGGCAAGCTCGTGATCGTGGAAGATCGAGAAACATCGGCCCTGAAGCTCACCGCCCTGAAACGTCCCGACCCGCGCCGCATAGATCTCTTCCTGCAGCCCGGTGCGGACCCGGTTGAACTACCCGGCGGGGTGAAGCTGGACACGAGCCAGCCCGCGGCCTGGCTCTGCATCGGCCAGGCCTGCCTGCCGCCGATCAGCGATGCGGAGGAGTTGGAACAGGCGCTGCAAAAGAGCGGACGCTAATAGGTTCCTCGCCCCACGACGTGTCCGCCGCAGCCCGTAGAGCGAAGGCGGAAGTGGAGAAGAGGTGTCGAGGGCGAAGCCCGAGACGGGCGCGCCAAACACACGCTACCTCAGGTATTCATCGAATCGAAGAATTCGGCGTTGCCCTTGGTCTGCTTGAGCTTGTCGATGAGGAACTCGATCGCGTCCGTCGTGCCCATCGGCGCCAGGATGCGGCGAAGGACGAAGATCTTCTGCAGATCCGAGCGCGGGATGAGCAGGTCCTCCTTGCGGGTGCCGGATTTCAGGATGTCCATCGCCGGGTAGATGCGCTTGTCTGCCACCTTGCGGTCGAGCACGATTTCGGAGTTGCCGGTGCCCTTGAACTCTTCGAAGATCACCTCGTCCATGCGGCTGCCCGTGTCGATCAGCGCGGTCGCGATGATGGTGAGCGAACCGCCTTCCTCGATGTTGCGCGCCGCGCCGAAGAAGCGCTTCGGCCGCTGCAGCGCATTGGCGTCGACGCCGCCGGTCAGCACCTTGCCCGACGACGGCACGACCGTGTTGTAGGCGCGGCCGAGGCGCGTGATCGAATCGAGCAGGATCACGACGTCGCGGCCGTGCTCGACAAGGCGCTTGGCCTTCTCGATCACCATCTCGGCGACTTGCACGTGCCGCGCCGCCGGCTCGTCGAAGGTCGAGGATACCACCTCGCCCTTCACCGAGCGCTGCATGTCCGTCACCTCCTCCGGCCGCTCGTCGATCAGGAGCACGATCAGATAGCACTCCGGATGGTTGGCGGTGATCGAATGGGCGATGTTCTGCAAGAGCACCGTCTTGCCGGTTCGCGGTTGCGCCACGATCAGCGCGCGCTGCCCCTTGCCGAGCGGCGCGACCAGATCGATCACGCGCGGCGAGATATCCTTGGTGGTCGGGTTCTCGATTTCCATCTTCAGCCGCTTGGTCGGGTAGAGCGGCGTCAGATTGTCGAAGTGGATCTTGTGCCTGATCTTCTCAGGATCGTCGAAATTGATCGAATTGACCTTGAGCAGCGCGAAGTAGCGCTCGCCCTCCTTGGGGCTGCGGATCGGTCCTTCGACCGTATCGCCGGTCTTCAGCGAAAAGCGCCTGATCTGCGAGGGCGAAATGTAGATGTCGTCGGGACCAGGAAGGTAGTTCGCATTGGCCGAGCGTAGGAAACCGAAGCCGTCCTGTAGCACCTCCACCACGCCGTCGCCGATGATCTCGATGTCCTGCGCCGCCAGCTTCTTCAGGATCGCGAACATCAGCTCCTGCTTGCGCATCACGCTGGCGTTCTCGACCTCGAGCGATTCGGCAAACGCGATCAGATCGGTCGGTTTTTTGTTCTTGAACTCCTGTAGTTTCATTTCCTGCATTGGCATTCTCGGGGAAAGATAAAGGGAAATTGGCGGTACGCGAAGCGTGCCGGAAGCGCTGGCTCAAAAAAGGAACAAACGGCGCTAGGCGGGGAGAAGACCCAACTTCTATCTGCGCCTTGATGAAAGAGCAAGGGGCTCCTGGCCCAGATAGAACGGTCGCCAGTCAGAAAGGCTTCACGATCACCAAAATTACGATGGCGACCATCAGCAATGTGGGGATTTCGTTGACGATCCGCCAGTGGCGCGCCGGTTTTTCGTTGCGGTCTTCGGCGAATTTTCGCACCGCTCCGGCCAGATAGCCGTGAATCGCGGACAGCACGACCACCAGGGCGATCTTGGCGTGCAGCCAGCCGCCGCTGAAGCCGAAGACCTTCCAGGCAAGCCATAGCCCGGCAGCCCAGGTGACGATCATGGCCGGGTTGATGATGGCGCACAGCAGGCGTCGTTCCATCACCTTGAAGGTCTCGGACTGCTGCGAACCCCTCTGCGAATCGGCGTGATAGACGAACAGCCGCGGCAGGTAGAGCATGCCGGCCATCCAGGAGATCACGGCTATCACATGCAGCGCCTTGATCCATGGATAGAGGTCGAGCGGCGCAAACAGGAAAAGCGCGGCGATCAGGACGACCAGGCTGGCGATCGCCACGACCACCCGCACCGTCGCATTCGCCCCGCTGCCTGCCCGCCTGCCTTCGCCAATGCTCATTTCGCCTTGCTCCCGCGCACGCGCTCAATCATCTCTTCGACATGTTTCATCGGAGCTTCGGGCGTGATGCCATGGCCGAGGTTGAAGATCAGCGGCCCTTTGCCAAGCGCTTCCAGGATCGCATCGATGCCTTCTTCCAGCGCCCGGCCGCCGGCGACCAGTCTCAGCGGGTCGAGATTGCCCTGCACCGGACCTTTCCTCTGCAGCCGCTGCCCCTGCGACAAAGGCATAGACCAGTCGAGCCCGAGCGCGGTCACGCCCGTCTTTTCCCGATAGGAATCGTAGAGCGAACCCGCGCCACGTGGAAAACCGATGATCGGCACGTCAGGGTATCTTTCCCGCACGCGCTTCACGATGCGCGTCACCGGTCCGACGCAAAACGCCTCGAACGAAGCCTCGTCCAGCACGCCGGCCCAGCTATCGAAAATCTGCACCGCGTCGGCGCCGGCTTCTATCTGGCGGATCAGATAGTCGGCCGACCAACCGGCGATCGCCGCCAAAAGCCGTGCGAAGGCCTCGGGTTGGCGATAGGCAAAAAGCCGCGCCGGCGCCTGGTCCTGGGTGCCTTGCCCGGCGATCATGTAGGTCGCGATCGTCCAGGGCGCGCCACAGAAGCCGAGCAAGGTCGTCTCTGGCGGCAGCTCCGCACGGAGCCTATGGACCGTCTCATAGACCGGCGCCAGCTTCTCATGAAAGCGGCTGCCGTCGAGCCGCTCGATCCCATCGACCTCGATCGGCGTCATCAGCGGCCCGCGCCCCTCCTCGAAGCGCAGGTCGCGGCCCAGCGCGTAAGGCACCACGAGAATATCCGAGAACAGGATTGCGGCGTCGAAGCCGAAGCGCCGGATCGGCTGTAGCGTCACCTCCACGGCAAGGTCCGGATTGAAGCAGAGGTCGAGAAAGCCTCCCGCTTTCGCCCGAGTCCCGCGATATTCCGGCAGATACCTGCCGGCCTGCCGCATCAGCCAGATCGGCGGCGGGAAGACGGTCTTGCCGCGCAGCACCTCCATCACGACTTTCGGCATCGTTGCGGCGCTATCCTCTCCGGACTGAAAATCAAAATTCATTTTTTAGAAGAGTCTTCTGATTCTAAGACTCTGTTGGAATCGGGATTTCATGTTTCTCCCCGGCTCGCCCTGTGAGCGGCTTTGGAAATCGCCAGCCGCGCCTACGTTCCGTTTCGCTGTTAGTGTTGGGGACAGAACAGTTTCCTGACGCAAACTCAACGAGTTGGAACGTCGCATTCGGCCGGCCGTTTCGGCTGCGGGATTAGAATAGCAAAAATCTCCCGGCTCTTATCCCCAAAGCAGGTTGCGTGCCCCGACGCGCCGAATTGTGGACAAGGAGCCTTCTGATACAGTCCGGTCCGGCCGGGGCCTGAAGAACCGCACCGTCCTCCACAGTTCTCCACAAGGCGCAGCTTTTATAGTGAACAAACCGCAAAGCTTCTTCCATCTGCATCTGATTTCGGATGCGACCGGCGAAACCCTCATTGCCGCCGGCCGCGCTGCATCGGCTCAATACAAGGACGCGCGCGCGATCGAGCACATCTACCCGCTGATTCGCACGGCAAAGCAGCTTGCCCGTGTCTTCGACGATATCGAGCTCGAGCCCGGCATCGTGCTCTATACGCTGGTCGACCAGGAACTCGCCCGCAGGATCGACGAGCGCTGCGCGGAAATGGGCCTGCCTTGCGTGTCCGTGCTGGAGCCGGTGCTTGCGGTTTTCCAATCCTATCTCGGCACGCCGGCCGGACGCCGCGTTGGGGCCCAGCACGTGCTCGACGCGGAATATTTTCGCCGCATCGACGCGCTGAACTTCACCATGGAGCATGATGACGGCCAGCTTCCCGACAACGTCGATGAAGCCGACATCGTGCTGATCGGCATTTCGCGCACCTCGAAGACGCCGACCAGCATCTATCTCGCCAATCGGGGCATCAAGACCGCCAACATCCCGATCGTGCTTGGCGTCCCTGTCCCCGACAGTCTGATCAACGCCACCAAGCCGCTGATCGTCGGGCTGATCGCCAGCGCCGAACGCGTGGCGCAGGTGCGGCAAAACCGGCTGCTTAGTGCCGCGGCCGGCTTCGAATCGCAAAGCTACGTCGATCGCGCCACCATTACCGAGGAACTTTCCTATGCTCGGCAGATTTGCGGACGCCACGGCTGGCCGATGATCGACGTGACGCGTCGCTCGATCGAGGAGACCGCGGCGGCAATCGTTGCGCTGCGCGGCAAGGCGCGTTAGAGCATGATCCCGAAAAGTTGCAGACTTTTCGGACGAGATCATGCGGCAAAACAAAGAGTTAGAGCAGGATGAATGACTCCGCTCATTTCATCGTCAGGAACCGGAGCGAAGCGTACATTCAGGTACGTGAGCACCGGAAGCGCAGAAAGCCGCCATTTGCAGGCCGGCCTCACCTGAACCTCAACACACCTTAGGCGAGCACGACCGGACGACTGGGTGCAGCAAATGCCCGAAAAACTGATTCTCGCCTCCGCCAGCCCGTTCCGCAAGGCCCTGCTCACGAATGCCGGTCTCGACTTCCTGTCGGAGCGACCGGAAATCGACGAGCGCGCTGTCGAGGCGCCATTGCAGGACAGCGGCGTCACGCCGGAAGACATGGCGCTGGTGCTGGCGACCGCCAAGGCCAACGATATCAGCGACCAAAATCCCGGCGCGCTGATCATCGGCTCGGACCAGACGCTGTCGCTGGGCGATGAGATATTCCACAAGCCGGCCGACATGGAGGCCGCGCGCCGCCACTTGCTGAAGCTGTCCGGCAGGACGCATCGGTTGAACAGCGCCGTGGCCATCGTCCGCGACGGCGAGACCCTCTGGTCGCATGTCGGCATCGCCCGCCTCACCATGCGTCCGCTCGATCCCGCCTTCATCGGCCGCCATCTCGCCCGCGTCGGCGCGAAGGCATTGCAGAGCGTCGGCGCCTACCAGATCGAGGGCGAGGGCATTCAGCTCTTCGAGAAGATCGAAGGCGATTATTTCACGATCGTCGGGCTGCCGATGCTGCCGTTGCTGGCTGCGCTCCGCAATCTCGGGGCGATCGATGGCTGATCCCGCCAAAGCCTCCATTCGGGCATTCGTCTGCGGTCATCCCATCGTACATTCGCGCTCGCCGATGATTCATGGCCATTGGCTGCAGCGATATGGCCTCGCCGGCAGTTACGAAGCCATCGATGTGGCGCCGGCAGATTTTCCCGCCTTCCTCCGGAACCTGCCCCGCTCCGGTTTTGCCGGCGGCAATGTGACCATCCCGCACAAGGAAGCTGCCTTCGCCGGCGTCGCCCGCCGCGACGAGGCCGCCGAGCTGACCGGCGCGGTCAACACGCTCTGGCTGGAGAGCGGCACGATCTGCGGCGGCAACACCGACGTTTACGGTTTCGCCGCCAACCTCGACCAGTTCGCGCCAAGTTGGCGAAAATCGCAAAGCGCGGTTTTGGTCGGCGCCGGCGGCGCTGCACGTGCCGTGGTCCATGCGCTGAAGAGTGCCGGCATCGGTGACATTCGCATCGCTAACCGTACCCGTGAGCGGGCCTTGGAACTCAAGGATCGTTTCGGCACCGGAATTTCTGCCCACGGCCTCGACGCGCTTCCCGAAATCCTCGGCGACGCCGATCTGCTGGTGAATACGACCTCGCTCGGCATGCACGGCGCCGGCGAGCTGCCCGCTGACCCGGCTCTGTTGCCCGGCAACGCGATCGTCACCGACATCGTCTACGTGCCCCTGCAGACACCCCTGCTCGAGGCCGCTGCGCGCCGCGGCCTGAAGACGGTCGATGGGCTCGGCATGCTGCTCCACCAGGCAGCGCCCGCCTTCGCGAAATGGTTCGGCGTCATGCCCGAAGTTTCGGCGGAACTCAGGTCGCTGGTCGTCGCCGACATCGAGAAGCCGAGGAAATGATCGTGCTCGGCCTCACCGGCTCGATCGGCATGGGCAAGTCGACGACCGGCAGGCTGTTCGCCGAGGCCGGCGTCCCGGTGCATGATTCCGACGAGGCGGTGCACCGGCTTTATGCGGGCGAAGCCGCGCCGCTCGTGCAAGAGGCATTCCCCGGAACCGTTGTCGGCGGCACGGTTGACCGCGCCAGGCTTTCCAAACGGGTTGTCGGAGACCCGCAGGCGCTCGCCACGCTGGAGAACATCGTCCATCCGCTGGTCCGGGCGGACGCCGATCGGTTCGTCGCCCATCACCGCGCGGCCGGCGCGCCGCTCGTCGTGCTCGACATTCCGCTGCTGTTCGAGACCGGCGGCGCCGGCCGCGTCGACAGGATCGCAGTGGTCTCCGCCCCGCCCGAAATCCAGCGCGAGCGGGTGTTGTCGCGCCCCGGCATGACGCCGGAAAAATTCGAAGCCATCCTGGCACGCCAGATGCCGGACGCCGAAAAACGCCGACATGCCGATTTCGTCATCGACACCGGAGAGAGCATCGAGGCCGCGCGCCGCCAGGTCGAGGCGATCATTCGCGAATTGACGAGGAAAACGCTCCCGCCGTCACGCTGACAGCACGGCTTGGGCTATGCTCGCCGGACTGGAGTGATTCGTTGCGCGAAATCGTCTTTGATACCGAAACGACGGGGCTCGATCCTTATCAGGACCGGGTGATCGAGCTGGGCGGCATCGAGCTGGTCAATCGCTTTCCGACCGGCCGTACCTTCCACCGCTACATCAATCCGCAGGGCCGCCAGATCAATATGGAAGCGCAGGCGGTGCACGGCATCAGCGCGATCGACCTGGCCGACAAGCCGGCCTTCCATGCCATTGCCGAAGAGTTCATTGCCTTCATCGACGGCGCCAGGCTCGTCGCCCACAACGCCACCTTCGACATCAGCTTCATCAATGCCGAGCTCGACCGGCTCGGCCATCTGCCAGTCGGCCAGGATCGCGTGATCGACACGCTGGCCATCGCGCGCCGCAAGCATCCGATGGGTCCGAACTCGCTCGATGCGCTCTGCCGCCGCTACGGCATCGACAATAGCCGCCGCACCAAGCACGGCGCTCTGCTCGATTCGGAATTGCTGGCCGAGGTCTATGTCGAGCTGGTCGGCGGCAAGCAGGCCACGCTCGTGCTGGAAAGTTCGATCGAGATCGGCCATGGCTTCGAGATCGACGTCACGTCGGTCGCGCTCGGCGCCCGCCCGCGGCCGTTGACGCCGCGTCTCAGCGAAGCCGAGCTTGTGGCGCATGCTGCGCTCGTGGCCGAACTCGGGGACGCTGCGATCTGGAAGCGCATGGGCTGAACCTGTATTTGGTCTCCCCTTCTCCCCCTGTGGGAGAAGGTGGCTCGGCGCGGAGCGCCGAGACGGATGAGGGGTGTTGGACGGACCGAGGCCCTTCCGCCTCAGCTTACCTGCACCTTGGCGCGCGCCTGATCCTCGGCCATCTTCTGCTGGAACATCTGCGCGAAGTCGATCGGATCGAGCATCAGCGGCGGGAAGCCGCCATTGCGCGTGGCGTCCGCGATGATCTGGCGCGCGAAAGGGAAAAGCAGCCGCGGGCATTCGATGAACAGGATCGGCAGCATGTGCTCCTGCGGGAAGCCGTCGATGCGGAACACGCCGCCATAGACCAGCTCGACGTTGAACAGCACGTCCTTTTCGAGGGTGGCCTTGGCGTTCAGCGTGATGTTGACGTCGAACTCCTTCTCGGAGAGCGGGTTGGCGCCGACATTGACGCTGATGTTGATGCCGGGCGCCGTCTCGCGGCCGCGCAGCGAGTTCGGCGCGCCGGGGCTCTCGAAGGAAAGGTCCTTCACATATTGTGCGAGCACGTTGAGCGAAGGCTGCGCCTTGGCCCCGTTGCCGGTGGATGCGGCCTTGCCGGCCTCTTCATTGTTGGCCATCGGCCATGTCCTCGGTTACGGCCGTTTTGCGGCTCGATTGAAATCGGCCGCTGGCTAGCATGGTGTGGCAGTCAACACAATGCCGGCGGCGGGTCGGAGCGGATTTCGTCGCCGGTCCGAGCGTGCCGTGCGGGAGAGGGGTGCTTTGCGGGATGCTACGGTCTTACTCCGGCACGCCGGCGACGCCCAGCGCCGCGACGTAACGCTCGGCGAACAGCTTGTCCCGCCACGGGTTGATCTGCCTCTGCAGGCCGAGCGAGTAGGTCGGGAACGCCTCCATCAGCCGCCGCGCCGCCGCCCGCGCTTCGTCCAGCCGGTCGAGCTTGACCAGCGCCATGATCACGACCCGGTGCGAGGAGCCGTAGTTCGGCATCTCGCGCAGCGCGCGTTCCCCCCAGGCCAGCGCTTCCTCATAGCGCTCGAGCATCAGGTAGCTCATGCCGATGCCGGAGAGCGCGATCCCCTTCTCGGGGTCGACGGGGGAGAGCCGCATTGCCCTGTGAAAGTGCTCGATCGCGTCGAGCGGGCGGCCGGAATGTGCGTTCACCCAGCCGCTGCCCGTGTATCCCTGCGCCGAATTGGGATTGAGGAGCAGGGACCGCTCGATCGTATCCAGCGCCGTCTCGTAATCCTTCGCGCTGTAGGCGATCACCTGCGCGGCGAAGCGCAGGCTGGTCGGGTCGTCGCGCGCTTCCGCCAGCACCTCGCGCGCCATGCGCACGGCGACGCGGATATCGTCGGGCTCGTGCCAGCACTGGCTGACGGAGAGACTGCGGATATAGGCGCCCAGCGCCTTCGCGAGCGTGAAGCCGGGGTCGATGCTGAGCGCCTCGTTGGTGAGCCGGCGTACGTCGGCGAAACCTTCACGCGTCATGCTGTAGAAGTGGGGCAACGCGCGAAGGTAGAGGTCATAGGCGCCGATGTAGTTGGTCGGCTTCATGCGCGCCTGCTTGATCTCCTCCAGCCGGATGCTCGGTTCGACCGCGCCGACGACGCTCTCGGTCACCTTGTCCTGCAGGTCGAAGATGCCGCTCACGTCGCCCTCGAAGCGGTCGGTCCAGACATGATGTCCGCTGATTGCGTCGACCAGCTGCCCGCTGATGCGCACCCGCGATCCCGCTCTGCGGATGCTGCCTTCGAGCACGTAGCGGACGCCCAGCTCGCGCCCGACCTGGCGCAGGTCGACCGCCCGGCCCTTGTAGGTGAAGGACGAGTTGCGGGCGATCACGAAGAACGATTTCACCCGGCTCAATGCGGTGATGATGTCCTCCACCAGCCCGTCGGCGAAATATTCCTGATCGGGGTCGCCGCTCATGTTGGTGAAGGGCAGGACCGCGATCGAGGGTTTCTCGGGCAAGGCAGGCGGCGCAGCCGCCGAGCCGTCGGCGCCGGTCTCGACGCGGTAGGCGCGCACCGGCCGCTCGATGTTCTTGAGGCGCAGGTCGCCGAGCGGCGTGAAGCCGCAGTCGAGCTTGCCCTGGAGATGGTCGTAGGCCGTGCCCGAAACGACCACCGCGCCCGGATCGGCGATGCTCTCGAGACGGGCGGCGATGTTGACGCCGTCGCCGTAGAGGTCGCCGTCCTCCTCGCAGACCACGTCGCCGAGATTGATGCCGATGCGGAAGCGAAGCCGCTCTTCTTCCGGCATGTCGGCCTCGCTCTCCGCAAGGGCCTGCTGGATGGCCATCGCCGCGGTCACGGCGTTGACGACGCTCGCGAACTCGCACAGCATGCCGTCGCCGGCAAGCTTGACGATCCGGCCCTGGTGCTCGGAGACCAGCGGTTCGAAAAGGGCCTTGCGGCACGTCTTCAGTCGCTCGAGCGTGCCTTGCTCGTCGCGCTCCGTCAGGCGCGAATAGCCGACCACGTCGCAAGCCAGGATCGCCGCGAGGCGGCGCTGCGCCGTCATTGCACCGCCCGGCCACGCGCGTGCAGGCAAGCCGCCCCGCGCCGCCGATACCCCGCCAATGTCCACACGCCCCATGTGCATGGCATCCATTTCTCCCAGTTGCCGCGCCTCCGATCTGGATCGCAGAACGCGGCCTCACCGTGCCTTCACGAGATTCGCTGCCCCGCCTGAGAGGGAGAACGATCCGGTCGCGCTGCCGGTAGCCAGCCGGCGACACGCGGCACTCCAACGCCGCCTCTGGGAATGCTGACACGGCGATTCCAAGAAAGCCGGATATATTTCCTGCCTGTGTAACAGGTTGACGCCACGGAACCGGTGTCTTTGTCGCCGCAATGTAACGGCCAGACGTCAGGGAACACTGCGACGCGTTTCGGGTGGCTTCGGCGGACCGAGCGGGTCACCCTAGCATGCCATGGCCCGGGTCGGCAGCCGGGCGGAGAGGGGAAGCCTCCAACCGGCCTGTCTAGCGCGTGATCCCGAAAAGTTGCAGACTTTTCGGATAAGATCATGCACCCGAACAAAGAGTTAGAGCAGGATGAATGACTCCGCTCCAATTCATCCTGCGCTAGAGCATGATCCCGAAAAGTTGCAGACTTTTCGGACAAGATCATGCGCCAGAACAAAGAGTTAGAGCAGGATGAATGACTCCGCTCCAATTCATCTTGCTCTAGCGCATGATCCCGAAAAGTTGCAGACTTTTCGGACAAGATCATGCGCCAGAACAAAGAGTTAGAGCAGGATGAATGACTCCGCTCCAATTCATCTTGCTCTAGCGCATGTCTTCCGAAAGTGGCCCCGGTTTCGGGACAAAGACATGCACAAAAAACAAAGACCTAAGGCGCGGAAGCGAATCTGAAAAATCGCGACGCGCTTTAGCCAGGCGTCGTCTGTTGCGCCGTGTTGTTGTCTTCATTGCATTCCAGAACACGGTTCGATCTGTCGGCGATGGCGGATACGGTGCAGTCCGGATCGAAACAGTTCCCACCGGGCGGCGTTGTCACCGCAACCGCCTCGGTTTGGCCAGGGAGGATGTTCCCGATCGTGTTCGTAACGATCACCGATTGCTGCGGATCAAGCGTCGCCTGTGCTTCGAACGGGCCGCTGGCTGCATTGCCGATATTGCTGATCTCATAGTGTACCTTCGTCACGCACGAGCCCGCTCCTTTGGGACAATCCACGCTCGGCCGGCCGATCGAGGCGATGGTGAGATCAGGGCACATTTTGGTAGGCGGGCGCTTGGACTCAATGACATGTTCACGGATCGGTTCGACGTCCAGCGTGGTTGACAAAGCGGGTGCGCCGGGACAGGCGGCGCTCGCGCAGCATGCGCTCGGCTTGCCGCACTCGTGCGGATTGCAATTGCCTTCGCCGCTACGGCACGAAGGAGCCGGCTCGCTATCGCGGCTGGAGTAGACGCCGGTGACGTCGAGCCGCGTCGCGCTTTCGATCGTCACGTAGCCCTCGACATAGGACGCGGGCAGGCCCTGCGGGAAGATGCGCCATTCCACATCGGCGCAGTCGACCTTGAGTGCCTCTTGGGGCTTCAGCTTATCGGTTGCGATGCGGACTACTTGGCCGGGACGCTGCTCCTCGGGCGGATAGGTCAACGATAGCGACTTGGTGATCCGCGCCGGCTGGTCAGAAAGGTTCAGGATGTTGATAGTCGTCGCATAATGGCCTTTGACGAGGCGTCCGTCGCTTGGCTCGGCCTGGAGGCCGCAGATCAGCTTCGCCGCGTACCGATAGCGTGTCGGCTCTGCCTCGTCGCATACCCCGTTCGCATTTGTGTCGGAACAGATGCCGGTATCGATATCGATCGTGTCATCGACACCGTTCTCGTTCAGATCGGGAATCGCGCCGGGGAACTGGATAAAGAACCGGCTCGACAACGGACCCGTCACCATCGTGCCCGTGTCGCGGTCGAAGAAGCGCGCGTCGGGATCGGTGACGGTCGCCTCGACATAGACGCGTGCCGACGGGAAGAGGCCGAGCACCGGACCCTCCTCGCAATAGTGGAGGTCGATGATGTCGGAATCCGGCACGGGAACCGGCTTGGGTATCACGCCGCAATCGGGCTCGCTCGTGCGTGCGAGTTTCACCGCTCGCGGTTCGGCCAGGTTGGCCACGGCCAGTTCGGCTATGGCGTCGACCTCGACCGTTTCCCCTTCACGGGTGTCCCAAGGCACGATCGTGCGCCCGTCTATGCCGACCAGCACGCCTGAGGAGACCATCTCGTCAATGACCAATGTCCGCGGCAGGTGGCGGATCCGGACATTGGAGACGATCAGCGGCCCGTTCTCGGGATCGGGCACCGAAAGCGTCAGGTGATAATCGCCGGTCGCGGGATTGAACGATCCGTCAGGCGTGTATCCTATGACTCGCGGATGCAGCTCCATCGCCGTGCCGCCCGCGGTCAGGGTCACGTTGCGCACGATATAGTTGGTCGTTAGCCCGACACCGACATGAAATTCCTCGCCAGCCGGGATTTCGCCGGCATCGCCGTTGTTCCAGTTCTGCGGGTCGGCAAATGTCACGACATAGCGGTCATAGGTTGTGCCCTGGAACATCTCGCTGCCGTTGCTGCTGAGACTGGCGTCCGCCCAGGGGCTGAGACCCCCGGAATAGACAGAGCCGATGCTGGGATCGGCATCCTGTGGCACCAGCAACGTGATCGTCAGCCCGTCTGCGGTGGAGTCATTGGGATTGATGAAGTCCCAATTGCTCAGCGTCTGCTCGTAAAGACCGACCTGTGACGCAAGGATTTCGAAGCTTGTATCGCTGAAATGTCGGTCTTCGGCCCTGTCTTCCCCCGTGATATTGCCACCATCGTTGCTTCCTGAGGCCATGATGTGATTGGAGCGTGCATCCTCCGTCGGCCTGGGGATGGAATCGGAATGGCTGAGGCTCAGGCCGTGGCCTGGTTCATGGGAACTGGTGCCGGCGATGGCGTTTGCCCAGCGATCCAGAGTTGAATTCGTGCCCGTGAGCGTGCCGTCGATCGAGCCGCCGGGTTGGGAATTCTCTAGGAACTCGCCCGCCCACACCCGCGAGAAGCCGTTCGTGCAGCACACCCCATACAAATTGGCCGTTGGCATGGCATCTCCGCCAATCCCGACCACGCGCCAGTTGTCGTCCGACGGCGTCGGGTCGGTGATGCCGCTTGGATTGGTGGTGGAGACGACGGTCACGTCGAATTCGCAGAAATCGTGTCGCACGCGTTCGGTGATGGCGTTGCGGTATTGTGCAGTCGAACCGACACCGGGATCGAGCTCGGCAGCGTCAAACGGCGGCAGCGGCGACGTCACCTCGCCGAAGATCTCTGCCGGGAAATCCGAATCCTCCGCTGTTGGGAAATAGAGATAGAGCACCAGTTCAGTATTGCTTCGATTGGCTTGGCAATCGACCGAGGCGGCCAGCGCTTGCGGCAAGGTGGCGAAGAAGGCAGCCAGCATGAGGCCAAACACGCGAAAAGTCGTTTTGGGCCACTTCTTGAGGATATTCAGCATGACACCCTCCCAGGCTGTTGAAATGGTGACGGAGTTCTTGGTTCAGTTATTCCCCGCGATTACCCTCTCCGAGATGCCGACGAGATGTTCGGCAAGCCACGATTGGGCGCGGAAGCTCGCGAGTTCGGCGTTGTCACAGAGCCGCTCGAGCTTCGGGCCTTTTGCGGGCGCCTTGCCCGGCACGCGCGAGAAACAGTGGAAGAACCCCTCCATCGCTGCCGAGAATTCGTCGGCCCCGACTCGATAGCCTGTGACGATCCCGCCGGCCACCTCGGCCGAGCCTGGGGTGCGATCCGTCGGTGCGAGGTTCGGAAGATAGACTGCTTGTCCATCGCGCGGCACCTCGCCCTCACCGGCTGCCCCGAGCGGCGTGAGTGGTGCATTGTCGCCGTCGCCTGATTTGGCGAACAGGACAATCTCCTGGCCGGAAGCATAACCGGTCCAGCGGGACGCCATCGGCGCCTCATCGATGCGTCGCACGGACAGGACGGCCGGGGTCTTTGCCGGGACGAAGGATTGCTGAACCTCGAGATCGTAGGTTGCTGCTTCCACCCGGGTGATTTCTCCGCTCACCACGGTGTCGGCTGTCATGAGCATCTGAAAAAGCGTCATCGGGTCATAGTCGCCCGCAGCCATGACCGGATAGGTCAGTAGGCTGAAAGTAAGCGCACAACAAAGCTGGCGCGCTCTCTTCATGTGGATTTCCCAGCGGGTCGCACGTTTCGCGTGAGAATATTTAAGTATACCATGTAGGCGCAGGTTTGTCTCTTGCTGATAAACAATACGGTTAAATTTGAGGCTTGGCTCGCCATCGGAGTTCAGTCTGATCCGTAAACCGCCTGCTGCCTCGTGCTACCGTCGGCTGTTTCGCCCAGTTGGCAATGACAATGTGTTGAGGATCCGCTTTGAGCGGCTCACGGCGTCCGCCATGTCGACCGTCAAGGTCAGAATCGCATGATCAAGCCCGCCGCTGACGAGATTCCAGTCACGCCGGCGGCCGGGCGACCGACCCAGACAGAGGCGTTCGAAGCAAGCCTACGTCACTTGTCGGCGCGGAGCCGCCAGGGCGACTTCGGATTTGGATCGCGGCGATAATCCTCCTCGTCGAGGTCGATGGTTTTGCCGCGCTTGGCGCTCGGCCGGAAACCGCCGAAGCCGGCGCCGAAGGACGTCACCGTGACCCGTCGCTTGAGGAAGCGCCAGGCAAGCTCGCGCACCGGCGGGATGAAGAGCAGCAGCCCCAGTATGTCGGTCACGAAGCCGGGAATGAGCAGCAATATGCCGGCGAGCATGATCATTGCGCCATGCGCGACCTCGCGGCCGGGATCGCGGCCCGCTTCCATCTCGCGGCGGATGCGGGTGAGCGCGCCGAACCCCTGGACCCTCAGCAGGATCGAGCCGGCAATCGCCGAAAGCACGACCAGCGCGATGGTCCACAACACGCCGATCTTGCTGCCGACCATGACGAACACCGCGATCTCGAGGATCGGCAGGCCGAGGAGCATGAAAAGCAGGAGCGGCAAGTCGCAAACCTTTGTTGACGGCCATGCCTAGGCGGCGCCGGCCATTCGATCATATATGGTGCTGTCGGCTTTGATTTGAATGATTGCGCCTTGCATTCTATATGAGGCTCAGATCAGGGATAGCGCGACGCTGAAGCCGCTTGCGGCAGGTTCCGCGGCGGAGCCGTAGATAGGGATCATAGACGGCAGGATATGGGTTTCTTCGACTTCGGCACGATTTTTTTCCTGGTCGCCGCAGTGGTGATCTTCTTCCAGTTGCGCAATGTGCTTGGCCGCCGCACCGGTAGCGAGCGCCCGCCCTTTGACCCCTATACGGCTGCGCGTACGCGCGAGAAGGAAGCCGCGCCCGCAGCCGGCTCCGAGAATGTCGTGTCGCTTCCCAACAAGAAGCGCTCGGCATCCGCGCCGGATGATGAGGCCTATAAGGCGATCGACGCGGTGGCTCAGCCTGGCACCGACCTCAACAGGGGGCTGCGCGCTATCAAGGATGCCGATCCGAGCTTCGACCCCAAGACTTTCACCGACGGCGCCAGGATGGCCTACGAGATGATCGTCATGGCCTATGCCGACGGCGACCGCAAAACGCTCAAGAACCTGCTCTCGCGCGAAGTCTATGACGGCTTCGTCTCGGCGATCTCGGAGCGTGAGGCCCGTTCCGAAAAGATCCAGTCCTCCTTCGTCGGCATCGACAAGGCCGACATCGTCTCGGCCGAGATGAAGGGAGGCGAGGCGCATGTCACGCTGCGCATCGTCAGCGAGCTGATCTCGGCGACGCGCAACGGCGCCGGCGAAGTCATCGACGGCGACCCGGAGACCGTGGCCGAGGTCAAGGACGTCTGGACCTTCGCGCGCGACACGCGCTCGCGCGACCCCAACTGGAAGCTGGTCGCCACCGAAGCGGAAGACTGATCCTTCTGACGGAGCCCGCGCGTGGCGCTTTCCCCGCTATTCCGGAAAGTGTCGTTCGACGATCTGCCCGGCTGGCGCGAGGACGACAAGTCTTCCGCGTTCGATGCGTTCCGTCGGTCCGCGTTTCGCTTTCTTGAGAAGCCATACAGAACCGGCAGCCTCGGCATCGAGGCCCGCGCCTTTTCCGAGTCCTATGCCGCCGCGCGTCAGCACGAAAAACTCGCCCCCGCCGACGCCGCAGCCTTTTTCGAGGAATATTTCGATCCCGCGCTGATCCTCCCCGGGAACGGCGCTCAGGGTCTGGTCACCGGCTTCTATGAGCCCGAGGTCGAGGCTTCGCCGGTCCGCACCGACCGTTTCGCCATGCCGCTGCGTTTCCGGCCGGACGATCTGGTCGACATCGACGATTCGAACCGGCCCGCCGGCTTCGATCCCTATTTCGCCTTTGGCCGGCAGACGCAAAACGGCATCGTCGAATATTTCGATCGTTCCCAAATCGAGCAGGGCGCGCTCGACGGTCTCGGCCTGGAGATCGCCTGGCTGGCTGAAAAGGTCGACGCCTTCTTCATTCACGTCCAGGGCGCCGCCCGGTTGAAAATGATCGACGGCGCGACCCGTCGGGTGACCTATGCCGCGAAGACCGGCCACCGTTTCACGGGGCCCGGCCGCATCCTTGCCGAGCTTGGCGAAATCCCGCTGGAAAAGGTCACGATGCAATCGATCAGGGCCTGGTTTGCCGCCAACCCGGAGCGTGTGAATAGAATCCTGTGGCAGAACCGCTCCTACATTTTTTTTCGAGAGGCTCCGGTGGCCGACGATACGCTCGGGCCGATCGCGGCCGCCAAGGTGCCGCTGACGCCCGGCCGCTCGGTCGCGGTCGACCGCCTGCTGCATACTTTCGGCACGCCCGTCTTCATTGATTCTCCAACGCTTTTGGCTTTCGATGGCGGTACGCCGTTCCGCCGCCTGATGGTCGCCCAGGACACCGGCTCGGCCATCACCGGCCCCGCGCGCGGCGATCTTTTTGCCGGTTCCGGCCATGCCGCCGGTGAGATTGCGGGCGTCGTCAGGCACCCGGCAGACTTTTATTCACTCGTGCCGAAGGCGCTCTTTTATCCACGTCCCGCGCGACCGCTTGCCGGGGAGCGAATCGCATGAGCCGGCGCGACCGCGAGCTCAGCGAGGAGGACCGCATCGTCTGGGCATTGGTGGCCAAGACTGCCAAGCCTTTGAAAGGAAAGGCCTTGCCGGTCGCCGCCCTGCCCGAGCCGGAGATCAAGGCGGAAAATGAAAAACTTTTTCGGGATGCGATGGTAATTGCGCCGCCGGCGGCTGCGAAGCCGGTTCGCAAGGAGAAGTCAGGTCCACGGCCTTTCGACCAGCAGACCCGTGACAAGTTGCTCAAGGGGCGCCTGCCGATCGAGGCGCGTGTCGATCTCCACGGCATGACCCAGAGCGAGGCGCACGGCCTGCTGCTCTCCTTCCTGCACCGCGCCCATACCGCCGGCTTGCGCTATGTGCTTGTAATCACTGGCAAAGGCGCGTCCTTCGGCAGCGACGGCGCGCTGAAGCGGGCCGTGCCCGCCTGGCTCGCGACGCCGCTTTTCCGGTCGCTGGTCAGCGGCCACGACGACGCTGCCCGCCAGCATGGCGGCACCGGCGCACTTTACGTCCGATTACGCCGCGAAGGCCGGGATTCGTGACCCCTTTCGGCGAAAAACTGCGCGAATTGCGCAGATTCAGGGGCGTTTCACAAAAAGAAATGGCGGCGGGCCTCGGCGTCAGCGCCGCCGACCTCTCGGCGCTGGAGCACGGCCGCCGCGGCGCGCCGAGTTGGGCCATGGTCCAGAAAATCATAGGCTATTTCAATGTGATATGGGATGAGGCGGAGGAACTCGAGCAGCTCGCCGCGAGATCCAACCCGCGCGTCGTCATCGACACGGCCGGCCTGTCGCCGCAGGCGACTGCGCTCGCCAACAGGCTCGGTTCGCGCTTCGCCTCGCTCGGCCAGACAGAGCTTGCGGCAATCGACGCCGTCCTGCAGGCGCCCTCAAAGCGCTGATTCTATTGGAAGTTTTGCCACCGAAAGGACTTTAGAAAAGCGTCTGCAGCTCCGGCAGCTTCTCGTTCACCAGCCAGCCGTAGTAATTTTCCTCCGGCAGTCGCGGCTCCAGACCCTGCGACTTGCGGCCGGCATTCTCCTTCTTTAGGGCGCGCGCCCGCTCTTCGGGATTGCCCAGATTATAAAGCGTCGCCGTAAGCCCGGGATTCTGCGAAATATCGAAGCCCGCTATGGACTTATAGGCATCGATCGACTTCCTGAGCGTCGCCGCCACATAGGGCAGCGTCAGGTCCGGGTCCATGATCGTCTTATAGACGCCCTTGGGATTGTCGGCATCAAGCCTGGGCAAGCCGGAGACCTGGTGCACGTAGTCGCTCATTTCCAGCGCCGTCAACGGGTTGAGCTGTCCGATGCCGAAAGTCTGCCCGGCATAGAAGGGCTGGAAGAACACCGCGCTGAAGCGATCGTTGGGGAAGCCGTTCTGGCCCCGGAAATTGGTCTCCCACACCGCTTCCCGGCAGGTCCAGAGGTCGTAGCTGCCCTTGGCGTCGTTGCAGGCTGCAAACTCCGGCCGCTGCACAAAGTCGTCCACGTCCTCGCCGTCGTAGCTGAAGGAAAATGCCCGGTCGAGATAAGAAACCGCCTTCACATAATAGGTCTGCAACCGGTCATAGGCATCCACATTGTAAGTATGCTCGCCCACAATCGCCCCGACGATATGCATGGGGTCGATGCCATACTTTCCCGCGGCTTCCTTGATCTTGGAGCGCAGCTTCTTATCGTTCGCTAGCAGCTTGTAGACCTTGCGGTATTTCGCCTCATAGGTGGTGTTCAGCGCAGCGGTACGCGAGGCTGAACCACCCGGGATTGCGGGCTGCCCCGCCGAGCGATTGCCGGGTGGCACGACGGTCGCCGCCGCGGCCGAGACGGCGCCGGCAAGCAGCACGGCAGTCGCCAGGATGGAAAGCCGCAGGTTCACGCGCGGACCGTTCTTCGCGTTTTGTAAGAGATCCAACAAGGTAAGGGCTGCCCCCGAAAATCGAGGTCCGTTCGCCGCATTGCGGCACGTTTACCCCGGATAGAGAAACGGGCGCCTGCGCGCCCGTTCCCTTCCTAAAGGATGAATCGCGACAAATCTGTGTTCTTCGCGAGATCGCCGACATGCTTGGCCACATAGTCGGCATCGATGACGATCTCGCTTCCCGACTTGTCGGGCGCGGTGAAGGAGATCTCGTCCAGCACGCGCTCCATCACGGTCTGCAGGCGCCGCGCGCCAATATTCTCGACGCTGGCGTTGAGGTCGACCGCGATGCCTGCAAGCGAATCGATCGCATCATCTGTGAAGGTAAGCTTGACGCCCTCGGTTTCCATCAGCGCAACATACTGTTTGATGAGGCTCGCCTCCGTCTCCGTAAGGATGCGGATGAAATCCTGCTTTTCCAGCGCGCGCAGCTCGACGCGGATCGGCAGGCGGCCCTGCAGCTCCGGCAAGAGGTCCGAGGGCTTGGAAACATGGAACGCCCCGGACGCGATGAAGAGGATGTGGTCCGTCTTGATCGGCCCGTATTTTGTGGCCACCGTCGTGCCTTCGACGAGCGGCAGCAGGTCGCGCTGCACGCCCTCGCGTGATGGTCCGCCGGAGATCTCGTTGCGTGCGGCGATCTTGTCGATCTCGTCGAGGAAGACGATGCCGTCATTCTCGGTCGCCTCCAGCGCCTGCAGCACCACCTCGTCCTGATCGAGCAGCTTGTCGGATTCGTCGGCGATAAGCAGCGGGTAGGAATCCTTCACGGTCGTCTTGCGCATCTTGGTGCGCTTGCCGCCCATGGCCTTGGAGAGCATATCGTTGATGTTGAGCACGCCTATATTGGCGCCCGGCATGCCCGGAATCTCGAAGCCCGGCATGCCGCCGTTGCCGGTGTCGGCCACCTCGATCTCGATTTCCTTTTCGTCGAGCTCGCCGTCGCGCAGCCGCTTGCGGAAACTGTCGCGCGTCGCCGGGCTCGCCGTCTTGCCGACCAGCGCTTCCAGTACGCGCTCCTCGGCGTTGAGATGCGCGCGCGCCTTGACGTCTTCGCGCATCTTTTCGCGCGTCAGCCCGATCGCCACCTCGACGAGGTCGCGCACAATCTGCTCGACATCGCGGCCGACATAGCCGACCTCGGTGAATTTGGTCGCTTCGACCTTGATGAAGGGCGCGCCGGCCAGCCTTGCCAAACGTCGCGAGATCTCGGTCTTGCCGACGCCGGTCGGCCCGATCATCAGGATGTTCTTCGGCATCACCTCTTCGCGCATCTGGCCTTCGAGCTGCTGGCGCCGCCAGCGATTGCGCAGCGCGATGGCGACGGCGCGCTTGGCGTCTTTCTGACCGATGATGAACCGGTCGAGTTCGGAAACAATTTCGCGGGGGGAGAAGTTACTCATGGAATATACATCTACGCTTTTTTGATGGGGGGCAGTTTGTCGAGCACCGATGTGGGGAGGGTGCGACCGACGATCAAGCGGCGGATGCGCTGCCAGCCTGCGCCGAAGGTGATGATCAGCGCCCCGACCACAAGAAGGATGAGCGCAAAGGGCGGAACGCCAGTGGTGTTGGCGGCGGAATTGACCAGGTAATAGATGCCGAGCGAGCCGAAATAGGCGAGCGTCGGCACCAGCAGCGATCGCCTGTCGATCGCCAGCGCCACATAGACGAAACAGGCGATCAGGATACCCAGCATGACGGTCGCATCGGCGTCGGGTTCGATGCTGCCAAAGACCACATCCTGCCCGGTCGCCATGATAAACAGCGGATGCACCAACATCGGCGCCGAAACGACGTGCAGCCAGAAGGCGCAATCCGACCATATCTTGCGCCGCTCGCGGTCGTGGAGGTCAAGCGCCACCGCGATGCCGAAGACGACGAGGCCGCAAGCGAGCGGCATATAAAGCGCGGCACGCAACAGCTCCGGCATGTCCTCCAGTCGCGGCACCGCTATGGACCCGGCGGCGACGCCGTCATAGAGAAGGGTCGCAGTCTGCAGGAAGGCGAGCAGCGTCACCGCGATAGCGATGACCGCGGCCAGCACCGGCACCTTGAAGCGCCAGAAATAGAGAAGCGCCGCCAGGATGACGCCGCCAAGGAACAGATAACCGGCTTCCGAGACCTGACCGCGCAGGGCCAGAAGCTGCCAGATCGCGTCCTGCCGGCCGATCGGATAGCGCTCTACTGTGACCAGCCCCAAGGCGACGCCCACAGCCGTCATGAAGAACAGGCTGAGTACCGTCGAAGACAGCTTCATCCGGTGCTGACGCGTGACGATCTCGGCTACGGCCCATGTGAAGGCGGCGACCAGGCCTGCTATCCAGATCGAACGCCCCGCAATGACGGTGGTCAGCACGAAATAGAATCCGACCGTCAGCAGCACGGCGCCGACGGTGACGAACAGGTCGTTGCCGCCGCCGATCAGGCGCAAATTCTCCTCATTGGCTTCGCGGGCTTCGTCGTCCGCCGCCAACGCCCGTTCCATGGCATGCAGGCGGTCGCGCTGGCCTGGGGTGATCACTCCACTGGCGACCGCATTTTCGAGCGTTTGGCTGCTGATCAAGACTGCACTCCGCGCCGCTGCGATGGGTTCGGAGCAGATATCATATCGATGTGGGGCGTTGCGGTCGGGCCCATGCCACTATGCCCCCGACTGCCAGTCCTTGATGAAGTCGAGCGGATAGAGAAGCATGATTATGTTGAGAGTCAGGTTGTCGCGGATGAGGTAGCCGGTGCCGAGCTCGAAGACGACGGCAAGGGCCACGATCAGCCAGACGGGCAGCCGCCAGGCCAGCACGAAACCCAGCACCATTGCCAGGGTGTCGGAGACCGAGTTGATGATGCTGTCGCCGTAATAGTCGAGGGAAATCGTGCCCTCGCGGTAGCGGTTGATGATAAAGTCACTGTTTTCCAAAAGCTCCCAGCCGCCTTCCACGGCGACCGCGAGCGCAAGCCGCGCAGTAACGGGCCAGCGTGGAAAGACAAACCGCGCCGCCGCATAGAAGAGGAAGCCGTGAATGATGTGGGAGAATGTGTACCAGTCGGAAATGTGCTGCGAGTTTTCCGAGCTCTGCACCACGCCGTGCCAGAACTTGACATAACCGCATTCGCAAATCGGGGTGCGGCCCATCCCGTAGAGGATCGCGGCCTGAAGGACGATCAGCCCCGCCGCGACCCCAAGCCCGGTCAAGCTCGATCTTGTGTTCGGTTGGTGGATCCCGTTCGAAATTGTCACTCGATCTCCCCCTCGGCGTCGCGCGCCATCAACAGCACGCGACCGTAGATCGTATCGCGTTCACCAAGCGGACGGAATCCCGCCTTTTCGTATGCGCGGACGGCTCGAGCGTTTGCCGGATCGGGGTCGATGACCACACGTGGCGCGCCTTCGTCGAAAAGCTCCTCGACGAATTGGTTGAGCATTGCCGAGCCATGACCGACGCCGATGAGCCCAGGATCGCCAATAGACAGGTCGATACCGAGCGTGCCGAATGGCTGGTCCTGGTAGGGATGGCCGTCTTCCAGGTGCGGATCGTAGCTCTGCAGGTAGGCGATCGGCCTGCCCTTGAGCTCGACGATCAGCGGCTCGGTGGAAATGCTGTCCATGGCTTCGCGGATTTCCGCCAGCGACGCCTCCGGTCCATCGTCCCACCAATCCGCGACATGCGGCTCGGCCAGCCAGATCGCCAGCATCGGCAGATCGTCTTCCGTCACGGAGCGGAAGTCGTAGCGCCGCGGCGCTGGCTTACGCGGCATCGAGCGTTTCGACGACGATACTGTGGTTGGTGTAAACGCAGATGTCGGCGGCTATCTCCATGGCCTTGCGGGCGATCGTCTCGGCGTCGACTTCCGTATCCATCAGCGCACGGGCTGCGGCGAGCGCGTAGTTGCCGCCCGAACCAATGGCCATGACGCCGTGCTCCGGCTCCAGCACATCGCCTGTGCCGGTGAGCGCCAGCGAGACGCTCCGGTCGGCGACCAACATCATCGCCTCGAGCCGCCTCAGATAGCGGTCGGTCCGCCAGTCCTTGGCAAGTTCCACGCAGGCGCGCGTGAGCTGGTCGGGATATTGTTCGAGCTTGGCCTCGAGCCGCTCCAGGAGTGTGAAGGCGTCGGCCGTGGCCCCGGCGAAGCCGGCGATCACATTGCCCTTGCCGAGGCGGCGCACCTTTTTGGCGTTGCCCTTCATGATGGTCTGGCCCATGCTAACCTGGCCATCGCCGGCGATCACGACCTTGCCGCCCTTGCGCACGGTCACGATGGTCGTGGCGTGCATGCTCAAATCATTCGACATTATTTTCTCCGATTTCGCGCGGTCCCGAACGGCAACCGCGCGGCACGAGGGTAGGTTCAGCTCTATGTATGCGACGACCGGTCTTTTGCAAATCGGCTCGGCCAGCCGGTTGCGGGCTTCAGGAAGTCACGCTGAACTGGCAATTGCGCCTCACGGCTGATAAGAGGCAACGCCTTCAATCCAGCCGGAGCAAAGTCCGATGGCTTCCGCAAAGGGCCAGCGCAGCGCGAGTTTCAGCCGCGAGACCAAAGAGACCTCGATCGCCGTCTCCGTCGATATCGACGGAACAGGCCGTTTCGACGTCTCGACCGGGGTCGGCTTCTTCGACCATATGCTGGAGCAGCTTTCGCGCCATTCGCTGATCGACATCACTGTCAAGGCCAGGGGCGACCTGCATATCGACGACCACCACACGGTGGAGGACACCGGCATCGCGCTCGGCCAGGCGATCGCCAAGGCGCTTGGCGAGCGGCGCGGCATCACCCGCTACGCTTCCATCGACCTCGCCATGGACGAGGCGCTGACACGCGCGGCTGTGGACGTGTCGGGACGGCCGTTCCTGGTGTGGAATGTCGCCTTTTCTTCGTCGAAGATCGGCACGTTCGACACGGAACTGGTGCGCGAGTTTTTCCAGGCGCTGGCCCAGAATGCCGGCATCACGCTGCATGTCGCCAATCTCCACGGCGCCAACGGCCATCATATCGCCGAGACCTGCTTCAAGGCGGTGGCGCGTGTGCTGAGGGCGGCGCTGGAGCGCGACCCGCGCCAGGCGGACGCCATCCCGTCGACCAAGGGTTCGTTGAAAGGCTAGGCTGATGGCAGCATGGATCGTCATGGAGCCGCAGCGGGGCATGCCTGCTCGGGACGACAGGGATATTGCCTTCATCCGCGACGGCTTCTCATTTCTCGCCTTCCTGTTTCCACCGCTCTGGCTGCTTTGGCACAGGCTCTGGATCGAGGCGGCGCTCGCCTTCGCGGCGCTACTCGTCGCGGGAGGGCTGGAGCGCGTCACGGGATTCGCATTCGCCGCGCCCTTCCTGTCCCTGCTCGTCTCGATTTTTGTCGGCCTGGAAGGCAATGGTTTGCGCATTGGGGCGCTGAAGCGGCGGGGGCGGAATTTTGTCACCGTCATCGAGGCGGACGACTTGTATGACGCGGAAACGCGTTATGCAGCGGACGCCGAAGAAGACGGCGACGGCATCCCCGACCGCCTGCAGATCAGGCCATCGCCGGGTTCGACAGGCGCCGCGCCTGCCGCGCCGGTCGGCCTGCTGCTCAACCCGGGCAATTGAAGATGCGTGTCGCCATCATCGACTACGGCTCGGGCAATTTGCGCTCGGCGACCAAGGCCTTCGAGCGCGCCGCGCGTGAGGCCGGGATTACGGCCGAGATCGACCTCACGGCCGAGGCCCGGCGCGTGCGCACTGCTGACCGCATCGTGCTGCCGGGCGTCGGCGCTTATGCGGACTGCGCCGCCGGGCTGCATGCCGTGGACGGAATGTGGGAAGCGGTGGAGGAGGCCGCGATCGACAGGGCGCGGCCTTTCCTTGGCATCTGTGTCGGCATGCAGCTGATGTCGGACCGCGGGCTGGAAAAGACCATCACCAAAGGTTTCGGCTGGATCGCCGGCGACGTGAAGGAGATCGAGCCAGCCGACCCGGCGCTGAAGATCCCGCAGATCGGCTGGAATACGATCGAACTTAGACATGCCCACCCGCTCTTTGCCGGCATCCCCACCGGCGAGCAGGGCCTGCATGCCTATTTCGTGCATTCCTACCACCTTGGCGCGAAGCGGCCGGAGGATATCATCGCCGTCGCCGATTATGGCGGCCCGGTTACGGCCGCGGTCGCGCGCGAAAACCTCGCCGGCACCCAGTTCCACCCGGAGAAGAGCCAGGCGCTGGGCCTGGCGCTGATCGCGAATTTTTTGAGGTGGAACCCGTGATCCTTTTCCCTGCGATCGACCTCAAGGACAGCCAGTGCGTTCGCCTGAAGCTCGGCAATATGGAGCAGGCCACGGTCTACAACGCCGACCCTGCGGCACAAGCCAGGGTCTTCGAGGCCCAGGGCTTCGAGTGGCTGCACGTTGTGGACTTAAACGGCGCATTCGAAGGCCGGTCGGTCAATGGCGCGGCGGTCGAGGCGATCCTTTCCGCAACGAAGAACCCGGTGCAGCTCGGCGGCGGCATCCGTGCCCTGGCCCATATCGAGAATTGGTTGACCAAGGGTCTCGCGCGAGTGATCCTGGGAACGGTTGCCGTCCGCAATCCCGACCTAGTCAAGGATGCCTGCCGGCTCTTTCCCGGCCAGATCGCCGTCGGCATCGACGCGCGCGGCGGCAAGGTTGCGGTCGAGGGCTGGGCCGAGGCATCCACGCTCGGTGCGGTCGAGCTGGCGCGGAAGTTCGAGGGCGTGGGCGTCGCGGCGATCATTTACACCGACATCGATCGCGACGGCGTGCTTTCCGGCATCAACTGGGAAGCGACGATCGCGCTTGCCTATGCGGTGTCGATTCCCGTGATTGCCTCGGGCGGCCTTGCCTCGCTCGACGACATCCGCCGCATGACCCTGCCCGATGCGAAGAAGCTGGAAGGCGCGATATCCGGCCGCGCCCTCTATGACGGGCGGATCGATCCGGCCGAGGCGCTGGCGATCCTGCGGGACTCACAAAGCGCCAGCCGGTCTGCTAGACTGACGCGATGAACGTTCAGAGCCGATATCCGACCACTCCGGACGAATTCCTGCGCTGGAACGAGGGCCGCGAAGGCAAGCGGGAATTCGTCAGGGGGAAAGTGGTCGAGATGACGATCAACGTCACGAGGAATCATGCGGAGATCGCCGCGAACCTTCTCCATGTGCTTCGTCAGCAACTCGACCGCAAAAGCTGCAGTGTCGGCTCCGCCGATTTCGGCGTGAGGACGGCCGACGGGATCCGGTATCCGGACGTCTTTGTGGACCGGAAGTCCGAGAGGTCTCGGGGTGTCGACCTGGCGGCAACCGACCCCTTGTTGCTCGCAGCAATTCTCTCGCCATCCTCCTTTGGCCGGGATTTCGTAGAGAAGATGTCAGACTATCAGGGCATCGACAGCCTTTTGTATTTCCTGATCCTCTCCCATGAGGAGCCACGCGTCTGGCTTTCGCGACGCGCCGCTGAGGGGTGGGATGCGCCGGAAGAGATTTTTGGGGAAGAAGCGACTGTAAGTCTCGGTCTCCTGAGGGTCGAGTTCTCGCTGGCCGAAATTTACGACGATGTCGAAGTGCGCCCCGGCCAATGACCCTCAAATCCCGCGTCATCCCCTGCCTGGACGTGAAGGACGGTCGCGTCGTCAAGGGCGTCAACTTCGTCGATCTGGTCGATGCCGGCGATCCGGTCGAGGCCGCAAAAGCTTATGATGCGGCTGGCGCGGACGAGCTCTGCTTCCTCGATATCACCGCTTCCTCCGACAATCGCGAGACGATCTTCGACGTTGTGGCGCGCACCGCCGAGCAGTGTTTCATGCCGCTCACGGTCGGCGGCGGCGTGCGCGCGGTTGCCGATATCCGCAAGCTTCTGCTTTCCGGCGCTGACAAGGTGTCGATCAATACCGCGGCGGTGAAGAACCCAGATTTTGTCGCCGAGGCCGCCGACAAGTTCGGCGACCAATGCATTGTCGTGGCGATCGACGCGAAGAGAGTCTCGGCAGCCGGCGAGGCCGGCCGGTGGGAGATTTTCACGCATGGCGGCCGCGAAAGGACCGGCGTTGATACGGTCGAATTTGCACAAAAAATGGTAGAGCGCGGCGCCGGCGAGATCCTCCTCACCTCCATGGACCGCGACGGCACCAAGGCCGGCTACGACATCGCGTTGACGCGTGCCGTGGCCGATGCAGTGCGCGTGCCGGTGATTGCCTCTGGCGGCGTCGGCAAGCTCGATCACCTGGTCGAGGGCATACGCGACGGCCATGCCACCGCCGTGCTCGCAGCTTCGATCTTCCACTTCGGCACGTTCACCATAGCCGAGGCTAAGGCGCACATGGCGAGGGCGGGACTGGCCATGCGGCTGGACTCTGCCGCCGCTTGACCCTAAACCACCCGCGATGACCGAGTTCTCACTTGCCGATCTCGAACGGATCATTGCGGAGCGGGGCCGCTCCGGCGATGTCGATTCGTGGACGGCGAAGCTTTTTTCCCGCGGCATCGAGAAGGCGGCGCAAAAGCTTGGCGAGGAGGCGGTCGAAACGGTGATCGCGGCCGTGCGGGACGACAAGAACGGCCTCGTTTCGGAGAGCGCCGATCTTATCTACCATTGGCTCGTGGTGCTGGCGATCTCCGGCGTTCCGCTGGCCAGCGTGCTGGCCGAGCTGGAGCGCCGCACGGCGCGTTCCGGCGTCGCCGAGAAAGTGTCGCGTTCAAAGGACTGAGGCTGGAGGCGCCGTAGCGATCGATGGACCAGCTCGTTCCGACAGACCGCTATTCTCCATACTGGTTCTTCTCGGCCGAGCGTTGGGCCGAGTTCCGGGCTGACACGCCCTTGACGCTGACGGCAGAGGAAGTGGCGCGGCTCTCCTCGCTCTACGATCCGATCGACCTTGCCGAGGTGCGCCGCATATATCTCTCGCTGTCGCGGCTCATCTCAGCCCATGCCGAGGCGAGCCAGCTGCTGTTTCGCCAGCGGCAGGCTTTCTTCAGCGTCCCCGATGTCAGAAAGACACCTTTCATCATCGGCATGGCCGGCTCGGTCGCGGTCGGCAAATCGACCACTGCGCGTGTGTTGAAGGAACTCCTCGCACGCTGGCCCTCCAGCCCCAAGGTCGACCTCATCACAACCGACGGGTTCCTCTATCCCAACGAGGTGCTGCGCCGCGAGAACCTGATGGAGCGCAAGGGTTTTCCAGACTCTTACGATGTCGGCGCGCTGTTGCGTTTCCTGTCGGCCATCAAGTCCGGCCAACCGAATGTTCGCGCGCCGGTCTACTCGCACCTCACTTATGACGTGCTGCCCGGCGAGTTCATCACCATTGACCGGCCGGATGTCCTGATCTTCGAGGGCCTCAACGTGCTGCAGCCGCGCGAGCTGCCGAAGGACGGCAAGTTCGTGCCATTCGTCTCCGATTTCTTCGATTTCTCGATCTACATCGATGCCGACGAGGAGCTGATCCATAGTTGGTACATCAAGCGCTTCATGCGCCTGCGTGAGACCGCCTTCCGCAATCCGCAATCCTTCTTCCATCGCTATGCGACGCTCTCGGAAGATGCTGCCAAGGCCATTGCCGAGGGCCTGTGGGCAAACATCAACCTCAAGAACCTGCGGGAGAACATCCTGCCGACCCGGCCGCGTGCGGACCTGATCCTGCGCAAGGGCCAGGGCCACCTCGTCGAAGAGGTGGCGCTCAGGAAACTGTGATGGCCCGGTTCGGCTCGGCAGCCGGGCCCGAGCGTTCGTCGGTCGAGGCGTAACGCACGAATGCTTTCTTCAGGACGAGGTAGATAGCGAGCACCGTGACGACGGCGGCATAGCCGTCGATCGCATAGTGCCAGGCGAGATAGACCGAGCTCGCGATGATGAAGGCCAGATAGGCGAACGCCGCATAGCCGAGGCGCCGGCTGTATTCCGAGAGGAACAAGGCATTCAGGGCGATCAGCCCGACATGGACGCTTGGAAAGGCCGAAATGCCCGAGCCAAAGCCGGTCTGCCCCGCCGAATACAGCTCCCACAAATAGCGCTGATAGTTGCTCGCGGAGTTCGCTGAGCCGGCCCCGTGGGCCAGAAATGAAAGTTGTTCTCCAAAGCGCGCCGCATCGCCCGTCACGAAGCCGTAGAAAGCCGGTCCGGCGGACATGAACGGCGCCGCCAGCAGGTTGCCGACTACGATCCAGACGAGCATGAACGAAAGGATGTACCGTGTCCGGATCGACTCCGCGCGCGGCGACGTGGCCACATAGAACAGCGCGCTGAAGCAGATCACGAACCAGAGCATGTTGTAGTTCCATTCGACGACGATGCGCACCCAGTCGTATTCGGCAATGGCATAGAGCCAATGCCAGGGGTCGATCCCGAAATGCAGCGCCTTGTCGAGGTCGGCCTGGAACCTGTCGTGCGGAAAGCCACCCTGCCAGACCGGCAGGGCGTTTTTCACGGATGTGAAGGTGCCTTGAAAGAGGATCATGCACAGCAGCAGCGCCATGCCTGAAAATAATCTGGCCAGACGCTGCGCGGAAAAGACATGCCGGGCGGCAAGCCCGCGCCGCCGGTTGAAGCGGTGAACCATAACGCCGGTATCGAGGAGCAAGGCGATCGCCGGCATCATGAAGCCGAAGAGCGTCAGCCATGTTCCGACGTAGATCGCGTAGGCGGTCCGGTCCGCCGCACCGGCCCAGTCGATGAATGCCAGCCCCAGGATCGTATAGACGAAAATGAACAGATAGATCGGCACATCCGCGCGGATCATTGCGAAGGTGTCGAGTGCGATCCGTCTGGAGTTTGCGGCGTAGTCGCTCACGCTTCTATTCCTACCACGGCTGGGCTGCAGCTGATCTAGAGCAGGATGAACTGGAGCGGAGTCATTCATCCTGCTCTAACTCCTTGTTCTGGCGCATGATCTTATCCGAAAAGTCTGCAACTTTTCGGGATCATGCTCTAGCGCCCAAGCGTCTAGATTCGGTTAGGAACGGCAACGACCTTTGCCTGGTGTTTCACCAACTCACCGGCGAGCCACCAGATGGCGGCAGCGCACGCAGCGCCGACGATTCCGTCGATGGCGTAGTGCCATGCGAGGTGGATTGATCCGACAAAGATTATCACCACATAGGCAAGCATCAGATGGCCGAGCCGACGGTCTATCTGGTAAGCCGCAGCGGCAAACAGGACAGCCTGCGCATTGTGCATGCTTGGCATCGCCGAAATCCCACCTGGCGCGTCATAACCTCCGCTGTAGATGAACCAGAGATATTCTTTCACAAGGGTCGATCCCAGCAGTTGAACGTCGTTTACCGATGAAAGATATTTCTCGAGCTCGGCATAAGGGGACGGCGTGCCGGGCACCAGATAGGCGAAATAACAGGGGCCTGCCGAGGAGAAGACGGCCGCCAGCACGAGCCCGATGAGAATCCAGCTCGCTACCGTCGCCAGCCAGTATCTGTTGCGCAGCTCGGCCGGGACCCGGGGGCTGGCGAACGCCAGGCACCAGAACAACATGAAGAGCGGCACCCACAGCGAATACGTGAAGTCGAGGACGATGGTTATCGCCGGGATCGCGAGAACCGGGTGCAAAAGCTCCCACGGCTGGCTTCCGCCAAAAAGAAGCCGGTCCCATTCGGCGAAAGTCGCGTCCCATCCGAACGGGTTGAGCTTCGGGATCATCGTCTTATTGTAGAGAAAGGCCGCCATGAACACAGTGACGACCGCGCAGGCATAGGCGTATCTGCGCAGGATGTTTCCCTTCCAGAGCCGCAGAGCAATCTGCCGGAGATCCCGCAGCGGCGTTTCGCTGCGTTGGGCGAGCACGCCAACTGCAGCGGTGATGAACGCCAAGCTCGCGAGCAGCAACGCGCCTTTGGCCGCGCGTAACGCATATTCCAGAAGAAACGGGATCAGAGGATCGTCGAGCCACCGGGAGATGACGATGGTTTCGCTCAACAGAAGGAGAATAAGCGCATACACGATCGGCTGCGCCCGGATCTCGTTCCTTAGGAATATTGCCAGTTTGGCGGGCCAGCGGATTCCCGCCTGAACCCCGATATTTGCCTGATTCAAGGATGCCCCCACGGCACGACCGGGTTTGTCGTACGGGAGGGAGATTAAGGAAGTTTCAAACCTCTCCGCTAAAGGCCGGGTTTCGGCAGCGTCACCCGTCTCAGCGTCAGGTTGATCCTGCCGCCGTTCTTGAGCAGCGCCGACGTGGCGGGATAGATGCGGTCGACGCCATGGAAGGCGAACCGGCCCTCGCCGCCCAGCACGACGACGTCGCCGCTCTTCAGCTTGAAGGAAAGCGTCCGGTTCTCGCGGCTGGCGCCGCCGACGCGGAACAGGCAGGAATCGCCGAGCGAGACCGATACGACAGGCGCTGCGAAATCCTGCTCGTCACGGTCCTGATGCAGGCCCATCTTGGCGTCCCGCGTGTAGAAATTGACGAGGCAGGCTTCCGGCAGGTGAGGGTAGCCCGAAACCATATCCCACAATTCGAGCAGGCGCTCGGGCATCGGCGGCCACGGTTCGCCGGTCACCGGATGGGTCGGCTGGTAGCGGTAGCCGCGCTCCTGGTCGGTCACCCAGCCGAGCGAGCCGCAATTGGTCATGCGCACGCTCATCGACTTGCCGCTGCGCGGCATGGTCGGCAAGTAGAGAGGGGCGGCTTGCACGACCTTGCGAATGTCCTCGACCAGCGCCTCCTGGGTGTGGAGATCGAGGCAGGACGGGATGTGACGCACGCCGCGCGGCAGAACTTGCATAGGTTCGACTCAGGTCAGGAGCATATTTTAGCAGGCCATCGGGTTGCGGCCACCTGATTGGCGGAGGGCACGGGCCTCAAGCCTGTCAATCCGAGTCGACCCTGCCTCGCATCTTCTTGACGCTCGAGCGGCCTGCCTTCTTCTTGAGGCGCTTCTCAATGGCGCCCGTGGACGGTTTTGTCTTCTTGCGCGGCTTGGGCGGCGGTTCGGCGGCCTTGGCGATCAGCGCGGTGAGCCGCGCCCGCGCGTCGGTCCGGTTCTGCTCCTGCGTGCGGAAGCGTCCGGCCTCGATGACGATGACGCCGTCCTTGGTCGCCCTCTGGCCGGCAAGCGTGATGGCGCGGTCGCGCACGCGCTCGGACAACCCGCGCGCTCGTGCCGCATCGAAGCGAAGCTGCACGGCGGTCGCGACCTTGTTGACGTTCTGGCCGCCCGGTCCCGACGAGCGAATGAAGGTCTCCTCGATATCGTCGGGGTGGATGACCGCCTCGGGAGAAATGGTGATTGGTTCGTCGGCCATGCGCCAAGTGATGGCGCGCCTCGAGACAAAAGGAAAGGTCCCGGGAGGTGGATAGATTTAGGCCGGGAGCCGGCGTGAATAAAAAGACCGTCGAGCGAAAGCCGAGGGTTAGCGCGCTTCCGTCGCGAACGGGATCTTGAATCTATTCACAGCCCCGCTGCTGGCGCTCGTTTGAACGACCTTCGAAGAGCGACACTGCCTTGTCCTGCGTTATTCGGCCGCCTCCAGCAGACCAGGCGCGGCATCGAGCACGGCGGCATCCACATGCCGCTCGAATTTCTCGAAATTGTTGGTAAACATTGCAACCAGTCGTTGTGCTTGACGGTCGTAGGCCGCCTTGTCCGCCCAGGTCTCACGTGGATCGAGGATCGTGGGGTCTACTCCCGTGACAGCGGCCGGAACCTCGAAGCCGAAATTCGGGTCGATGCGGAACTGGGCGTCGTTCAGCGAGCCATCGAGCGCGGCCGACAGCAGCGCGCGCGTCGCGGCGATCGGCATGCGCCGGCCAGCGCCGTAGGCGCCGCCGGTCCAGCCGGTGTTGACCAGCCAGCAATCGACGCCATGCTCGGCGATCAGGCGGCGAAGCAGATTGCCGTATTCGGACGGGTGGCGCGGCATGAAAGGCGCGCCGAAGCAGGTCGAGAAGGTTGCTTCGGGCTCGACCACGCCGCGTTCCGTACCGGCGACCTTGGCCGTGTAGCCGGAGAGGAAGTGATACATGGCCTGCGCCGGCGTCAGCCGGGCGATCGGCGGCATGACGCCAAAGGCGTCGGCGGTCAGCATCACGATGTTCTTCGGGTGGCCGGCGCGGCCGGTGGCGCTGGCATTTGCAATGTAGTAGAGAGGGTAGGCGCAGCGCGTGTTCTCGGTGAGGCTGCCGTCGTCGAAATCCGGGATTCGATTGGCGTCGAGCGCGACGTTCTCCAGCACGGTGCCGAAGCGCTGCGTCGTGGCGAAAATCTGCGGCTCCGCCTCGGCCGAAAGCCTGATGGTCTTGGCGTAGCAGCCGCCTTCGAAATTGAAGATGCCGTTTTCGCTCCAGCCATGCTCGTCGTCGCCGACGAGGGTGCGCGACGGGTCGGCCGACAGCGTCGTCTTGCCGGTTCCGGAAAGCCCGAAGAAGACAGCGGCATCGCCGGTCGGCCCGACATTGGCCGAGCAATGCATGGGCATCACACCCTTCGCCGGAAGCAGGAAGTTGAGCGCGGTGAAGACCGACTTCTTCATCTCGCCGGCATAGGCCGTGCCGCCGATCAGCACGACCATGCGTGCGAAGTCGATGGCGATGACGGTTTCGCTTAGCGTCCCGTGCCGCGCCGGGTCGGCCTTGAAGGACGGCAGGTCGATGATGGTCATCTCGGGAACGAAGGCGGCGAGGTCGCCGATCTCCGGCCGAATCAGAAGGTTGCGGATGAAGAGGGAATGCCAGGCGAGCTCGGTGACGACGCGCACGCGGATCGAATGGTCGGGATCGGCGCCGCCGACCAGATCCTGGACGAACAGGTCGTGGGCCGAGAGATGCGCGCGGAAATCGGCGTAGAGCGCATCGAAATGAGCCGGCGACATGGCGCGGTTGTTGTCCCACCAGATCACAGTTTCCGTGCCGGAGTCGCGGACGATATGCTTGTCCTTCGGCGAACGGCCCGTATGCCGGCCGGTCTCGGCAACAAGCGCGCCATGGGCCGTCAGCCGCGCCTCGCCGCGGCGCAGCGCCTGCTCGACGAGCTCGGCCGCATGAAGATTGTAGTGGACGGCTCCCGACGTAACGATGCCCGCGGCTCCGAGCCCCGAAGCCGGATTGCGGTTGCCGATTTCTGTCATGACCCCTCCGGTTGGCGAATGGGCCAGGACAGCCCCACAACAGGGTCAGAAACAGAAAAATATTGTGAATTCAAATCATTAATCGATTTAAGTATTTTGAGATTCGTTTAAATCGGTTATAGGCGGGGAGATGGGCAGGCTCCGGGGGAGGAATTCGGATGCTATGCGGTGAAACCGCGATGCTTCGCTGGCCGTGTCTACAAACACACGGTACTGTGATCTGTGCCACATTTTGTACTCAATTTGTCCGCCAATACCCCCTTCTTGCAGCTGGAAGGGACATCCGCTCATGAGGGAGCCGCTTGACATGGCAACAATCGCGCTTGTCGACGATGACCGCAATATCCTGACCTCTGTCTCGATCGCGCTTGAATCGGAAGGATACCGCGTAGAAACCTATACCGACGGAGCGTCCGCGCTGGAAGGCCTTGCCGCGCGTCCGCCAAACCTTGCAATCTTCGATATCAAGATGCCGCGCATGGACGGCATGGAGCTTTTGCGCCGCATACGCCAGAAGACCGACCTGCCGGTGATCTTCCTGACTTCCAAGGACGACGAGATCGACGAGCTGTTCGGCCTCAAGATGGGCGCCGATGATTTCATCCGCAAACCATTCTCGCAGCGTCTTCTCGTCGAGCGCGTCAAGGCGGTGATGCGCCGGGCGAGCGCCCGCGAGGCGGCGGCCAAAGCGCCCAGCCAGCAGGCAAAATCGCTGGAGCGTGGCCAGCTCGTGATGGACCAGGAGCGCCACACCTGCACCTGGAAAGGCGAGCCGGTGACGCTCACCGTCACCGAGTTCCTCATCCTGCATTCGCTCGCCCAACGGCCCGGCGTGGTCAAGAGCCGTGACGCGCTGATGGATTCGGCCTATGATGAGCAGGTCTACGTGGACGACCGGACCATCGATAGCCATATCAAGCGCTTGCGCAAGAAATTCAAAGCCGTCGACGATGATTTCGACATGATCGAGACGCTATACGGGGTCGGGTATCGGTTTCGCGAGGCGTGAATCCGCCTGGAGACCAGGGGTTGAATGGCAGTTGATGCCGAGATCAAGAAGCCCATGGCCCTCGCGAGGGGGCCATGGCGTTTTCCGAGGAAGGTGCTGTCCAGGCTGACGGTGCCGCTGAGCCGTTTCCTCGGCCACTACGTCTTTTCGAGCCTTACGCGGCGCATCCTGTTCCTGAACATCGCCGGCCTCGCCGTGCTGGTCGCCGGCATTCTTTCCATCAACCAGCTCCGCGCCGGCCTGATCGACGCGCGGGTCGAAAGCCTGAGGACGCAGGGCGAGATCATCGCCGGCGCCATCGCGGCCTCCGCCACGGTGGAGACGGACTCGATCATGATCGACCCGGAAAAGCTGCTCGAGCTGCAGGCCGGCGAGAGCCTGGCGCCGGGCACCGACCAGCTCGACAGCCTCGATTTTCCGATCAATCCCGAGCGCGTCGCGCCGGTGTTGCGCCGGCTGATCTCACCGGCCACCACGCGCGCCCGCATCTACGACCGCGACGCCAACCTGCTGCTTGATTCGCGGCATCTCTATTCGCGCGGCCAGATCCTGCGCTACCCCCTGCCGCCCATGGACGACGAGGAAGGCGGGGTCCTCGAAACCGTCGAGAAGTTCGTCGGCAAGCTGTTTGCGCCCGACCTGCCGCTCTACAAGGAGCAGCCGGGCGGCAGCGGCACGGCCTATCCCGAGGTGATGGCCGCGCTGACCGGCGCGCCGCCGCCGCCGGTCGTGCGAGTGAACGAGCAGGGCGAGCAGGTCGTGTCGGTGGCGGTGCCCATCCAGCGCTACCGCGCCGTGCTCGGCGTGCTGCTGCTGTCGACAGGCGGCGACATCGACAAGATCGTCAGCGATGAACGCCGGGCGATCCTGCTCGTGTTCGGAGTCGCCGCACTTGTCATGGCGATCCTGTCCATGCTGCTTGCCTCGACCATCGCCAACCCGCTGAGGCGCCTTGCGGCGGCGGCGGTGCGCGTGCGGCGCGGCGTCAAGAGCCGCGAGGAGATTCCGGATTTCTCCGACCGCCAGGACGAGATCGGCAATTTGTCGGTGGCGGTGCGCGACATGACGAATGCGCTCTATGCGCGCATCGAGGCGATCGAGAGCTTTGCCGCCGATGTCAGTCACGAGCTGAAGAACCCGCTGACCTCGCTGCGCAGCGCCGTCGAGACGCTGCCGCTCGCCAAGAACGAGAATTCGCGCCAGCGCCTGATGGAGATCATCCAGCACGATGTGCGCCGGCTCGACCGGCTGATCACGGACATTTCCGACGCCTCCCGGCTCGACGCCGAGCTTGCCCGCGAGGATGCGGCGACCGTCGACGTCAAGAACCTGCTGAGCGAGCTGATCTCGGTGTCGCGCGAGATCGCCGGCCGCGGCAAGAAGAGGGTCGAGATCGATTTCAAGGCCGGCAAGCTGCCGCAGGGCGTGAAGGGTTTCCTCGTTAACGGCCACGACCTGAGGCTCGGCCAGGTGGTGACCAATTTGATCGAAAACGCGCGCTCCTTCGTTCCGCACGAGACCGGCCGCCTCACGATCAACCTGACACGGTCCGGCCGCCATGTCATCGTCACGGTCGACGACAACGGCCCCGGCATCCGCGCCGACAATATCGACCGCATCTTCGAGCGTTTTTACACGGACCGGCCGGCGAGCGAGGCGTTCGGCCAGAATTCGGGCCTGGGCCTGTCGATCAGCCGGCAGATCGTCGAGGCCCATGGCGGCACGCTGACGGCCGAGAACATCCCCGGCACCAAGCCCGGCGAGGTGCGCGGCGCCCGTTTCGTCGTGACGCTGCCGGCAGAGGGGTGAATGCGTATTTAGAGTTAAGACCCCCTCTCTTGGATTTTCTACGACTTAGCGCTCGCTCCGGTCTGCGCAGTTTGAACGTCGAGAAAGCGGCTCGCTCGCGCTAAGATCGTGAAAATCCATTCTCCCACAAAGGGGGAGATACCGTTGCATCGCCGCCTCTGCCGATCGCCGAGGCTGGTGGTTGGCGGTGAGGTCGATGCAGGCTCTATCTCCCCCTCGGTGGGGGAGAAAGCGATTTCAACATCTTAGCGAGCCCGGCCTTTAGCCCGGTCTTTGCGAGCTAAGTGTTAGAAATCGCCAGAGAGGGGGTCCGAGGGCAAAAGATGTCAACCACCACCAACCTCCACGCCACCGCCCTCGTGCTCGGCGACCGCGGTGTGCTGATCACGGGACCATCCGGCTCGGGCAAGACGACTCTCGCGCTGACCCTCATTAAAGCGTTCGGGGCGAGAGGGCAGTTCGCGCGGCTGGTCGGCGACGACCAGCTTTTCGTGCGGGCGCAATCGGGCCGGCTGGTCGCCTCGTCCCCGGAGACGATCGCCGGTCTGGCGGAGGTCTTTGGCGTCGGCCCCCGCCCTCTGCGGCATCTTGGCTCCGCCGTCGTCGATCTTGTCGCAAAGCTCGTCGAAGCGGCTGATGCGCCACGCTTTTCCGACCCGCTCACCGAGATGATCGCCGGGGTCGCTTTACCCCGACTGGACCTGCCCGCGCGCAATGCCGCGGCGGCGTCGCTGGCCGTCGCAGCATGGCTGAAGGCGTCGCCCTTTCGTTAGAAAAGCGTCATATGGCACTTCAGAAATGCGTCAATTTGGCCGATTCACCGTCAGATTTGGGCTTGTCAACGAGCCTTGCGTCGACAAGATAGCGCTCCTGCCGCCGGGTGGGTCTTACCGGCCGGTTCAAAGAGTGAGCCCCGTATGGAGGGCCATCACGGGAGCCCAAAACGAATGATCGGACTCGTGCTTGTCACGCACGGTCAACTGGCCGAAGAGTTCCGGCGCGCCGTAGAGCATGTCGTCGGACCGCAGGAAAATTTCGAAACCGTCTCGATCGGCGCAGACGACGACATGGAGAAGCGGCGCCAGGACATCGTCGATGCGGTCCAGCGCGCCGACACCGGCGCGGGCGTGGTGATCCTCACCGACATGTTCGGCGGCACGCCCTCGAACCTGGCGATTTCGGTGATGGAGTCCGGCAAGGTCGAGGTGATCGCCGGCATGAACCTGCCGATGCTGATCAAGCTCTCCAGCGTGCGCACCGGGGACGACATGGCGGCGGCGCTTCAGCATGCCCAGGCCGCCGGCCGCAAGTATATCAATGTCGCAAGCCAGCTTCTCAACGGCAAATAAGTCGGATCGATCGATGGCGGAGCCGCTGGTTCGCGAATTCGAGATCGTCAACCAGCGAGGCCTCCACGCCCGCGCCTCGGCGAAATTCGTGCAGACGGTCAGCGGCTTTCAGGCCGATGTGAGGGTCGAGAAGGACGGTCTCTCGGTCGGCGGCACCTCGATCATGGGCCTGATGATGCTGGCCGCCAGCCCCGGCTGCTGCATCCAGGTCACCGCCACGGGGCCCGAGGCCGAGCAAGCGATGGACGCGCTGGAAAAGCTTATCGGCTCCAGGTTCGGCGAGGAAATCTGAGGCCGTCACGCGAAGTTCTGTTTGGCTTGTCCCACGGGCCACAAACTTTGATCGTCGCCGTTCGACCCCCACTCCGCCTCGCTTCGCTCGGCACCTCTCCCCCGATCGACGGGGAAGAGGAAACGCCGGCCGCAGGGTTGACGCTTTTCCTCTGCCCCACGAAGTGGGGGAGAGGTGCCGAGCGAAGCGAGGCGGAGTGGGGGCCTATATCTCCAGCCTATGCGATTGCCGTCCCGTAAACAGGGATGGCGGAAGCCAGGTAAGGGGCAACATTAGAGCAAGATGAATTGGAGCGGAGTCATTCATCCTGCTCTAACTCTTTGTTCTGGCGCATGATCTTGTCCGAAAAGTCTGCAACTTTTCGGGATCATGCTCTAGCTGTCGTTTCCAC
>Ga0081539_10000691_pt1 | contig 67629 bp, 61 predicted proteins | sample TabmetS4T2R2_FD_71023 | JGI IMG/M metagenome (GOLD analysis project Ga0081539, IMG submission 71023) | Tabebuia heterophylla rhizosphere microbial communities from the University of Puerto Rico - S4T2R2 | ecosystem: Host-associated > Plants > Roots > Rhizosphere ...
GAGGAACTCCTCGATTTAGTGTTTGCCTGGCTGCAAAAGCGCACGCCTTTTGTAGTCGAACGTGAGGTCTATGCTCTCCCGGCAAGCGGCCTAGCACTTTCCATCGAGTGTGGTTCTATTTAGCCAAGGCCTTGCATAAGCGCCCTCATCATTTATGCTGATGGTATTCTGCACGGAGAAGGAGGAATATTTTATGTCACGGCCTACGCTTAGTTGGAGGACTAAGAAAGCCTTGGTGATGTTCGTAGTGACTATTGGACTCACCGCTGGGAGCCTCGCCGTATCAGTCTCTTCAGCGGAGGCCCGTTGGGTGAGGCGGTGCCATCGCGTATGGCACCACCATCACTGGGTGAGGCGGTGCCATCGGGTCTGGGTCGGCCCCCATCACCATCACCACCATCACCGCTAGAAGATAGTCAGCCGCGCATTTTTAGAGCCTAGGGTGCCCCACCGAATCTTGGCAGATCACAAGGCGCTCACTCACAAATTGTTCTAGTGGGCGCCTGAGCTACCTTTAATCCCTGAGTGGCCAATAAACTAGTAGCCATTCGCGGCTATTCCTCGCTCAGCTCTTCTGCCTGACTAGGCTTTGGGCCAAAACAGACACCGCGTTTCGATTGCTCGATGAAGTCGAGCAGATAGCGTACATCAGAAGAGTCAGTCTCGGCTCGAAGTTCTGCGACCGCTTGTCGTAAGTTTATGCGTTGACGAAAAAGTTTGCTAAAGGCATTGCGTAAGACGCGGATACGCTCACGACTAAAGCTATTGCGACGTAGCCCGACGATATTGATCCCGCGTACAGTGTGTGTGCCGTCCATGATGCAGAAGGGGGGAACGTCGCGACTGGTACGTGACAGTCCGCGGAGAATTGCTAGCGTACCGATGCGGACGAACTGATGAACAACACAATTGCCCGAAACAAAGGCGCAGTCTTCGACTTGAACATGCCCAGCGAGGAGTGCGCCACCGGCAATGATCGTGTTGTTGCCGATATGACAATTGTGCGCCGCATGTGAATGATGCATGAAGTAATTATCATCACCGATCACGGTTGCGCTCCCCTCGGCTGTACCGCGATGAATCTGGCTGTGCTCACGAAAGACATTGCGGTGACCGATTTTTAGAAAAGTCCGTGCCCCTTTGTAGGAGAGATCTTGGGGTTCATGACCAATCACTGTCCCCATATGAATGATATTGTCGTCGCCAATTTCGGTCCACCCGGTAAGTACCGCGTGAGCGAGCACACGTGTACCGCGACCAACCTGTACAGCACCGTCGATGACAACGTAGGGACCAATGTCAGCTTCACTATGAATCTCTGCGCGGGGATCAATAATCGCAGTGGGATGGATCGGCATGGGAAATAGGCTACAGGCTGTAGGGAAGGAAAAACAGAGAGAACGGAAAATGAAGAATGAAGAATGAAGAGTGAAGAATGAAGAGTGAAGAATTGGGGAAAATGAAATTTGTGAGTTGAGGTCTGGATGGACAAGTCATCGACTTGCACTCCGAACTTTCTTAGACTCCGGACTTTTTTGGACTTTGGACTCCAGGCTCTGGATTGTCCTCAGGTTGATGGTCAGCTTTTTCCCCAGCAATGCGATACGATTCCATTGCCCATGCGCCAAGGTCAGTAGTACGGCAGCGGGCAGAACAGAAGGGGCGGTAAGGATTACCTTGCCAAGGGGTTTCTTGTCGACAGGTAGGGCATTTGACTCTAGTACGCATAGACGCCGCGTCGATGCTGTTAAAGCGGGCGACCGGACTTGAACCGGCGACGTCCAGCTTGGGAAGCTGGCATTCTACCACTGAATTACGCCCGCTTACCAAAAAAGAGAAACCCCGGCCTCGTCCTACTCTCCCACGGCATACACCGTAGTACCATCGGCGCTGGAGGGCTTAACGGCCGTGTTCGGGATGGGAACGGGTGTGGCCCCTCCGCCATTGAGACCGGGGGTATTTCTCAGTGCGGCGTACTGTAATGAGCACGCGTAATGTTGTCAAGGGACTCTTGCCTTGACGGTGTTTCTGCGGCTCCCTAAGATCAAATTCATCTGATGCTGAAACAGACGATCGCGAAAATTTTCGCTGACAGTATTGCCGCTAAGCAACAATTCGTACGCGACTATGGGGACGCGCTGGTCCGCGCGACTGAGGAAGTCGTGCAAACCCTTAAATCCGGTGGCAAAATCCTCTTGTTTGGCAACGGTGGCAGTGCCGCCGATGCACAACATATTGCAGCGGAATTCGTCAATCGCTATTTGATCGATCGACCTCCTTTGCCGGCCATCGCCCTTAGCACTGATACGTCGGCCCTAACCTCGATCGCGAATGATTATGGCGTGGTTGATCTTTTTGCCAAGCAGATTCGCGCGCTTGGGAAACCTGGCGATGTTGCGATGGCGTTGTCAACCAGTGGAAATTCTCCCAATGTTCTTCGCGCCCTCGATGTGTGTCGCGAGCTACGTATCCGCACTATTGGCTTGACTGGTGGTAATGGGGGAGAAATGGCTGGCATGGTCGATCACTTGCTTTGCGTGTCGGCGACGCGCATTACTCCGCGCATCCAAGAGGCCCATATTCTGATAGGGCATACTGTCTGTGAGCTTGTGGATCTCATACTCTTCGAACCAACAAGGAATACACTGTGAAGTTCCCGTCGCTCGATCTCTCGCGGGTCAGGACCTATCCGCTCGCCGAGCGCGGCAGTAAGGTTGCGAGCGCGATTTTGGGACGGCCATGGCAACCAGGGGGTACCCTACAGGATTTTCTGCGTAGCTTGCCGCGGACACTGGCGGCGGAAGATTTTCAGGAGATCGTTACGCGGATTGTGCAAGCGGTACGTGCCAAACGACCTGTCGTGCTTGGCATGGGGGCGCATGTATTAAAAGTGGGACTATCTCCTCTGATCATTGATTTACTAGAGCGAGGTATCATTTCTGCGGTCGCCATGAACGGCGCCGGGATCATTCACGATTTTGAGTTGGCTTATCAAGGTGCAACGTCCGAGGATGTTGACGCTGCGCTAGGCGATGGCAGTTTTGGCATGGCGCGAGAGACCGGGGAGTTTCTCAACCAAGCGATCCGTCTGCGCGTGACGCGTGACGGATTTGGCATTGGGCGCGCAGTCGGCGAGCAGATTCGGGTCGCCAAGCTTCCCTATGAACGGTTGAGTGTGCTCGCCGCAAGTGCCTGGCTCGACATCCCAGCATGCGTTCATATTGCAGTCGGAACCGACATTATTCATATGCATCCGCAGGTTGATGGTGCAGCACTGGGTGCAGGCAGTTTGCGCGACTTTCATTTGCTGACGAGTGTGGTCGCTCAGCTCGAAGGAGGTGTGTTCATTAACCTTGGGTCGGCGGTGATCATTCCTGAAGTGTTTCTGAAGGCCTTATCTCTCGCACGTAATTTAGGGCATGTCGTGAATACCTTTACGACAGTGGACCTCGATTTCATTCGGCACTACCGGCCGGCAGTAAACGTCGTCACGCGCCCGACCCAGAACGGTGGGCGCGGATTCCACTTGACTGGGCACCATGAAATCCTTTTCCCGCTCTTATGTGCAGCGGTGGTCGAGGAATTATCGGTCCAGGCGTGACGCCACCGCAGAATCATGTACAATCTTGCTAGCTCACGTGCGCGCTGTTGAGACATGAAATTCATTCTTTTTTTGCTGCCCACCTTGCCAGGGTCGTTAACAGAGAGAAAACGCCTCCGCCCCCTTGCCAGTCGAACTGACCGCTGGCAAGCGATGTTTGAAGAGGTGGTTGAGCTTGCGCAACTTGCCGAAGAGGTAGGCTTTGATGCTATCGCTTTTCCTGAGCACCATCTGCATACGGAAGGGTTTGAGGTCGGCGGCCCTCCCGAGTTTCTTTTATACGTGGCCATGCAGACCAAGCGGGTCCAAATTGGTCCGATCGGCTATGTGCTTCCAGGCTGGGACCCGTTACGGTTAGCCATTACCACTGCCTGGCTGGACCAACTGACGAAAGGCCGCTCCTTTGTCGGGTTAGCGCGTGGATATCAGTCACGTTGGCTCGATCAAATGGCACAAAAAGTGCTGTTGACAGCAACAATGAGTGATCCTGCGACATTGGACGAGGCCAACCGCCGCGCATTTGAAGAAGTCTATCGAGTACTAAGGCTTGCCTGGGACGACAAACCCTTCCGCTTCCGTGGCGAGTTTTACCAATACCCCTATCCCTACGATACCGGTACGCCGTGGCCGGCATATCCGTGGACACGGGAGTATGGTGCTTCTGGAGAAGTCGATGAGGAAGGCCGTGTGCAAGAACTCTATGTGGTGCCTAAGCCGTATCAGAAACCGCACCCGCCACTGTTCCAAGCCTTCTCTACCAGTGACAAAACGATTCGCTGGTGTGCGCATGAAGATATTGCGCCAATGATTCTGCTCTCGCAACCAAAGCAGGTACGTCACATTGCACAAATTTACGCGGAAGAGGCCGGACGTGCCGGGCGTTGGCTTGCGATCGGCGAGCGCATTGGCGTGCTGCGGCAGATCTACTTTGCGGATTCTGTTCGCGTCGCTGACCGCTTAGCAGAACAGGGTCTGATTGGTGTGGGTTACAAGCGCTTCTGGGGGCATTTCGGCTTTTGGGAGACCTTCCGTTTCCCGGAGGATGAACTTGACTATCCGGCGAACACCGTGCGACTGCCGTCTCAGGAGTGGACTGTGGAACGGATGAGACAAGCGCACTATCTCTATGCCGGCTCTGTGAGTGCCGTAACCGAAGGAATCGACGAATTGGTTGAAGCCGCGAACCCGGAATGGTTTGCCTGGCTGTTTGATCAAGGGCTCTTGCCACGAACGGAGTTACGAAAGCAGCTTGAGACATTTGGTACGTACGTGCTTCCTCGCTATAAAGACCGAGGAGGCGAAGTGGATCAGCAGTAAGTGCGTGCATACGGAAGAAACGAATGGCTCGTTGGCCTTCCTTCTGCCCTGCGGGCTTCCCTCTCCTGCCTAGCGGGAGAGGGAGTGAGGGTGAGGGCCGCGATAGGCAAGTAACCAGTAACAAGAAATCCCGGACAGTATTGGGACAAGCCCCCCGACGGAGGGGGCAGGCCACCGTTGGCACACAAACAGGTGGGGTAAAATTTGAGTCTCCATTTTTCTGTCGCATTTCTCTAGACGGAGCCGGTTGCTCACTACTGGTGCAGATCGCGCATTGACAAGCGTGATATCTGCGGGTACGCCTGAAAGAAAGCAAAAGGACACGGTCATGACGCAATTCCACTACCAAGCAACGACTCCTCAGGGCAAACTGATTGAAGGAGTGATGGAAGCGGGTGAGGAACGCGCAGTCGTGCTGCGTCTGCGTGATCAAGGCTACTTGCCTCTTCGTATTCGCCTGCCTGGAGAAGTACAGACAAAAGCCGTCACCGGGCAGCGCCAACTGTCGCTTCCTCAATCCCCCTGGCGAACGCGAATTCGACAAAAAGATCTGCAAATCTTTACCCGAGAACTGGCAACGCTTATCTCATCCGGATTACCACTTGACCGAGCGTTGTCGGTGTTGATTGGTCTCACCGAAAAAGAAGAGCTCAAGCAAGCGACTGCCCAAATTTTGCGCACGGTGCAGCAAGGCAAGTCGCTTTCAGAAGCGCTTACGGAATTTCCGAAGATTTTTCCGCCTTTGTACGTCAATATGGTCAAGGCTGGAGAAATTGGGGGATTCTTGGACTCTGTGCTCCAGCGATTAGCTGAATATCTCGAACGTTCTCAAGAGGTACAGGACCAAATTAAAGCGGCGCTGGCGTACCCTGTGATGTTGGTGTGTGTCGGCGGATTGTCGGTATTTTTCATGTTTACGTACGTCCTGCCCAAATTTGCCGGCATCTTCAAAGACATGGGGCCTGCGCTGCCAGTGTTGACACGCCTTATTTTAACCTTAGGTGAATGGTTCCAGGCCTATTGGTGGGTGTTGGTACTTCTCATCATTGGTACTGGATTGGCGTTGCAGCGATATATCGCAACTCCGCACGGGCGGTTTGCTTGGGACCGCTGGCGATTGCGAGTGTTCCTGCTGGGAGATCTCATTCGCAAGCGCGAAGTCGCGAACTTTGCGCGAACGCTGGGAACGCTCCTGAAGAGTGGGGTTCCGTTACTCCAGGCCCTTGAGGTGGTCGAAGCAGTCGTGAGTAATCGGGTGATCAGCAGTGTTCTGAAAGAGGTCCGCGTCGGCGTGCGCGAAGGGCAAGGTATCAGTAATCCTCTGGGACGAAGTGGAGTGTTTCCGACACTGGCATTACAAATGGTGAGTGTGGGAGAAGAAACGGGGCGACTTGATGAGATGTTAATGCGGACGGCAGAATATTATGAAAAAGAGACGAACGCTCAACTCAAACAACTAGTATCTTTGGTCGAGCCGGCGCTGATCCTAAGTATGGGACTCATTGTTGGCTTTGTTGTGATTGGCTTGCTACAAGGAATCTTCAGTATTAGTCAGGCGGGCTTGTAACCGTCTTTACTCGACGAGGAACATATGAGCAAAGGAGTAAGGCAAGCGGGATTTACATTGGTCGAGCTTCTGGTCGTAGTGTTTATTCTCGGATTGTTGGCCGCATTAGTTGCGCCAAACTTGATTCAAACCGGGGCGAAGCAGAATCCCAAAATTGCCAAAGCGCAAATGGAAATGCTGCGTACCGCTCTTGACTCCTTCCGTCTTGATGTCGGGCGTTATCCGAGTTCACAAGAAGGACTCCAGGCATTGATCGAGCGACCGGCTGGCGTGGACCGCTGGGACGGGCCGTACTTGCGAGAGGGAAAAGGGGTGCCGCGCGATCCATGGCAAAATGCGTTTGTGTACCGGAGCCCAGGTGAGAAAGGAGCCTTTGATCTTTTTTCGTATGGCGCAGATGGGGTTGGCGGAGGTGACGGACTCAACGCAGATGTATTTTGATGCGCACTCAATCGGACTATACGAGGTTCGTACCAATGCTCAATCGTCCTTTCTCGGGTAGCGTACGCCATGGGCACAAAGGGCCAGGGGAGAAAATCGTGTGCGCAGCACACGCTACACGGAAGATGGCTAATCCGCACCTGAACCGCATTTGTTGTGAGTAACGCAGTATGGAGCTGACCACAACTCTCCAACGGCTGATGAAGGCCGACTTTCTTGATGGTGTCGGTATTGCCCTCGGGATACACGATGTCAGCTTTGTGCACGTCATGAAACGGTTTATGGACGTTTCGTTACGGCACGCCCGCACCGTATCGATGCCAGACGCTGGCCGTGAACGTCTCGACGAATTCGATCACGCGCTCCATGGTTTTTTGCAGGATATCGAAGCCACGCCCGATCAGGTTGTCCTTGCCCTCCCACGCCATGCGGCGTATGTCAGCCGTCTTGTCGTGCCAGAAAGCGCACGTGATGTGATTCACGACGTGATCGGTTATCAGGCCGATCAGTTGCTGCCGTTTCCGAAAGAAGATTTGTATTACGACTACTTGACTACCGATGTCGGCCAAGAGGAAAAGCGTATTGAGGTCACCGTCTTTGGTTTTTCCCGTCGTGAAGTTGAAGAATACCTCGGCATTTTATTGCAAGCGCAGTTGCGACCACAGATGGTAACGTTGAGTTGTTCGTCACTCGTGAATGCCTTGGCCTTCTGCGGGCCTCCTATGCAAGGGCCGTGCCTCTTGCTCGTTCCGGAAGAGGGGTGGATAGAGATGGAGAGCCTCGCCGGGATGAAGTTGCTGGCCAGTCAAGTCATTCCGGTCGCCGCTGAGGTGACGAAAGAAGAGCTTGACGAGTGGGTAGCACAAGTTGTCACTCGTAGTTTCCCTGGAGCCGCGGTGGCGGAGACGCAACTTTTTTCCTCTGCGGCGACCTCACGTTTGCCCTTGCTAGTAGGCGCTGATCATGACTTGCAGGCCCTGGTCACGACACAGTTTGCGTTGGCCGACGGTGAGGTGCTGCCACCGCCGGCGCTTCCGGCCCTTGGGGCTGCATTGCAATCGATCGGGGAGGGTAACGGCGGTATCAATTTGCTTCCTGAGGACCGCCGCGCTCGGCGGGAAAAACGCTTCTCTCCGTTCACGCTTGTGTTAGTGGGAATGATCGGAGTCCTGAGTATGCTCTGGGCTGCGGTCTCTGTCGTGCAACAGCATCGTATCCTCAGAAGCCTTGCACGTCAGCGTGCAGCCTTAGAAGCGCCGGTGCGACAGGTCCAAACGCAAGAGGAAGAGATCGCCCAATTGCAGAAGCAGTTGCAACTCCTTGAAGATACGGCACGACAAAAAGTGATTCCGGTGATGAAAAATCTCTCTGAATTGTTTCCTAAGGAGTATTATTTGAATCATCTTCGTTACAAGGATAGCGACATCGAGATGAGCGGGCTGGGGTCACAGTCTGCCGCTGATCTCCTTGCGAATCTTGAGAACTCACCGTGTTTTCGTGATGTGACCGCGAAAGCCCCGTTCACTAAAACTCCACAAGGAGAAACATTCACTCTTGGGGCAAAGATAGAATCATGCAAAGAATAATGCACCTGTGGCAGAGCCGCGCCCCTCGTGAGCGGCTGTTGCTGGCGATTGCCGGGATTGCCCTGCTCTTGGTCATCTTCGAGTATGGCATCATCAAACCGTATCGAAGCTACACGGCAGCATTAGAAGCGGAGATCGAACAGCAAGCGATGCGGGTGGCAAAAATGGTACGGCTGCGTGACCGCGGCCCGCAGGTCGAACAGCAGGTGATACAGCTGCGCCAACGTATACAAGACGTGCGACAACATTTAGTGCCCGGGGCAACCCCGGCGTTAGCTGCCTCGCAACTGCAAGACCGGTTACAAAGTCTCGCAAGTAGCAGCGGGCTTGAGGTGCTAACCACAGTGTCACTGCGCGACGAGCCAGCGGGTGAGTTTCGCAAGACTACCGTCCAAATGACCCTGCGTGGCGGATTGGCAGAATTAGGGCGATTTGTGGCTACGGTTGAATATGGCGATTGGCGACTTGCAGTCTCCTCATTAGAAGTGCGGGGGGCGTACAACATTCGCATCGCGGGAGCGCAGCCGGCGGGGGCGACGAAACCAAACCCGTTGACAGTCACCCTTGAAGTCAGTGGTCTGATGCAAGGAGGACGCCCGGCATAACACGGAGGCACGCGTATGCGGATTCGTACTCTTCTAAACGCACTGTTAGTGTTAGTTGTCGTGCTGGTAAGCGGAAAAATCATCGCGACGTGGCGACGTCCCGTTCCGGTCGCGCCGGGAGAACCCGTGCCTGCCCCTGCGCCTAACTCGGAAGTCGGTGGGCTGCCTCCGCCCCTCACTTTGGAAGCCTCGAATGCCTTCGTCGAGTCTATCGCTCGGAACGATTTGTTTTCTCTCGACCGGGGAGCGGCGCCCCCACCACCGCCGTCGGAAAAGCCACCTGATGTTCCGCCGCCGTCGCATTTGAAGCTGGTTGGGGTAGTGCTCACCCGTTCGCGCGCAGAGGCCTTTCTTTCGGACTCGTCACAAGGGAATAAAGTCGTTCGGGTGAAACAAGGAGACAGCATCGGTCAATATCAGCTGTTACAAGTGGCCGCGGCTGAGGTGAAATTGTCACTCGGCGCTGGTGGCGGAGTTGCCCCGTTACGATTGAACATTCTTGATAGCGCGACTTCACAGCAAGCCCCGCGCTTGATTCCTAATGCGGTTCCTCCTCAGGTTGGCAATGGCCGTCCGGGACCGCCAGTTGGACGCATCGCTCAGGCTACCAATGTAGATCCCAACCAGCAAGCCGCAGCGGCGCAGGCCGCACCAGAGGAAGCGCAAGCATTGCGCGACAACATTCAGCGCATGCAACAACGATTACGCCGCATTCGTCGCCGCGCTGCACGTGAGGAAGCTGCAGCTCAAGGGCAGAGTCCTAACGCAAACAATGAGGATAGTGAGGATGAAGATGATGAAGAGTAACAGCGCGAAGGTGGAGGGGGGAAGACAGACATGAGGGGGACGAGGCTGAGAATGCTAATTGCAGTTGCCCTTGCGTGGCTAGCGCTGGGATCGCTGGTCATGGCCCAAGAAGAGGTCGCTTCCCCACCGCCGTCTCCAGCGGCTGGACCTGAAGCGACCAGCGCGGATGAGGCGGTCGTACTCAACTTCGAAGGGGCAGACATCCGCGAGGTGATCCATAGCCTCGCTACTGCTCTGGGGATCAGTTACACCATCGACCCGCGTGTGCAAGGCCAAGTGACCATCCGGACGAGTGGGCGCATTGCCGGACGCGACCTCTTTCCGATCTTCCATCAGATTCTCCGTGCCAATGGCATTGCAGCGATCAAAGTGGGCAATCTCTATCAAATTGCCCCGGTTGGCGAGGGGAAAACCCGCGCCGAGTTGGCTGACAGCGCTGGCGAGCGACGCGCGGCCAATGCAGAAGATCGCTTTGTCATCGAGCTGGTGAAAATCGAAAACCTCGCGGCTGAGGAGATGGCGAAGGTCTTGCAACCGTTTGTGTCTCCAGGTGGCGACGTAATCGCGTATCCGCGCGCGAACTTGGTGATTATTTCCGATTTGGCCTCGAACGTGGAACGCCTTAAAGATCTCGTGCGCACGTTCGATGTGGATACCTTCCGCAACCTCTATGCAGAAGTCTTCCGGGTTGAGAATGCCAATGTAGAAGACTTAGGTGACGAGTTAAAAGGGGTACTGGAACCTTACGGCGTGACACCCAAAACGGCAACCGAACGTGGCGTGTTTGTCATTCCGTTGAACCGACTGAACTCGATCGTGGTAATTGCCTTCAAAAAAGAAGTGCTGGCGGAAGTGCGCAAATGGATTAAAGTGCTCGACGTGCCACCCGAAAAAGGCGGCGGACGCACCGTCCATGTCTATGCGGTGGAGAACGCCAAAGCTGCTGACCTGGCAGAAGTACTTGGACAGCTCTACGGTGCTGAGGGCGGTGGTGGTGGTAGCCGAAGAGGAACCCAGCAAGGTACCACTGGTGGTATCGGTGGTAATTTTGGTGGTGGGTTAGGTGAGACTGGGTTGAGCGGACCGGCTGGAGGTGGACGGGCAGGAGGGATCGGCGCTCGTGGTAGCCGAGGAAGCACCGGCGGCAGTAGTGGTAGCCTTGGGGGGGCTGGAAGTAGTGGATTGGGTGGTGGAAGAGGTAGACGTAGTGGCGGGCGAGGCGGAGGTCCTGGTGGCGGAGCGATTGCCGGAGGAACTCAGACGATTCTTATTGCCCCGAAAGAAGGGGAAAAACCGATCTTTAAGGAAGAAGTCCGTATTGTTGCGGACGAGAGTACGAACTCACTCGTTGTGCTGGCAACAGCGCGTGACTACGACATGATTAAAGCAGTCTTGCGCCAGATCGATGTCGTGCCACGACAAGTCTTGATCGAAACGATCATTGCCGAAATTGGTTTGAACAACGATCTCGAATTTGGTGTCGAATGGGCGATTGCCAATGGTGGGATCGGTAAACTCCTCGGGACGACGACCACAACCGACGGAACTACCAATGGCACGACTAGTGGGACCACTGGGACTACTGGGGTAACCACCAGTGGGACAACATCCACAATCTCAAACAGTGCGCTCCTCAGTGCTGCGAAGCGCGCAGGGAAAATCGGCGGCGGCGGACTATTTACCTTTGTGACTGATCGTAGGGAATTCTTGGTGCTGATCAACGCATTGGCGACGCGCTCACAGGTTCGCAGCCTTGCCACGCCGCATGTAATCGCGGCAGATAATCGCGAGGCGCATATCCTCATTGGCGAGGAAGTCCCGATTCTTAGCTCTTCAGCGGTCTCAGTGCTTACAGGAACCGCACCAGTAGTCAATAGTATTCAATACCGAGATACAGGGAAGATTTTAACTATTGTTCCGCAGATTAACTCGACCGGCCTGGTGAATATGGAAATTCGCCAAGAAGTGAGTGCGGTGGGGGCGAGCGTCTTCGGCAACACCAACTCGCCGAGCTTCACTTCGCGCGAGACTGAAACGACAGTCGTCGTGCAAGACGGCGAGTCTGTGCTGATTGGCGGCATTATCGACGATCAAGTGCAACGGGTGCGCAAAGGTGTCCCGTTTTTAATGGACATTCCTGTACTCGGACGGGTTTTTCGCACCGACTCGGATAAGGTTGATCGCACGGAATTGATTATTTTGATTACTCCGCATGTGATCCGTAACCGCGACGAAGCACGGTCAGTGACCGAGGAGTTCGAGGACCGTATCCAAGGTCTCAAAGGCATGCTGGGGCGGGTGCGGCAGCCGAGGGTGCGTCTCCAGGCCAATGAACCGGCGGCTCCGACTCCTGAGCGGCAGCCGCAGCCGTCTCTGCCAGATCCGTCACAATCGCGCTAACTCAATGGTCTCTGTATGAGAGGTGGTGGATGAAAAGGTTGTTGGTATGCCTTGCCCTGGCTGGAGCAATCGGTGTCGCGTATTACAACGCGCTGAGAAACGATTTTGTTTTTGATGACTATCTGTTAGTGGTAGAGAGTCCGCTGATTCGCAGCCCGCGCCCACTATCGCAGTTTCTCCTGTCGCCGACTTCTTTCGGGTATCGCCCGTTTCGCAACCTGTCGTATATGATCGATATGCGGTTGGGTGGGATGCAGCCGTGGGTGTTTCACCTGAGCAACGTGATGTATCACTGGCTCTGTGCGTGCTTCGTCTTTCTGGTGGCGCTACGCTTGACCAACGCGCGACCGGAATCGCCATCGCCAGCGACAACTGCGGTTGCTGAGAGTGACTGGCGGTGGCGTCCCGCCATTTTTGTTGCGGCTCTCTGGGCGCTCCATCCGGTACTGACCGATGCGGTGACGTACATTTCCGGTCGGCGCGATATCCTTGGTGGACTGTGTCTTTTTTTTGGTTTGTGGGCATACCTGCGTTTTCGAGAGGCGACATCTCACAGCGGGTTACGTTACGGCTGGCTCCTCCTGTCTTGCCTTGCCTATGGACTTGGGATCTTGAGTAAAGAGAGTGTCGTTGTCCTACCGCTGCTTTGTTGGCTCGCTGATGTGCAGCAGGAGGGATTGGTGGCCTCCCTTCGCCGCCGTTGGGCGCTCTATTTTCTGGTGTTGCTGATTGGCGCTGCGGTGCTGTGGTATTTTGCTGGGCCCATTTTTTGGGAGACCTATGCGCACTCGACATGGTACGGTGGCAGTATCGCCGGGAACTTTGCCACAGTCGCCCGCATCTGGGTGCACGATCTGAGTTTGATGGTCTTTCCGAGCAGGCTGCTGGCCGATTACTCTTACAACGCGTTTCCCGCTTCATCGTCATTCGCTCAACCTGACGTACTGCTGGCGCTCGGTAGCCTTATGAGTCTGGCGGTCGGCTTGGCATTGCTCGCGCGAAGGTTTCCCCTGTGTGGCTATGGTGGATTATGGATGCTAGTGAGTATCTTACCACTCTCGCATATTATTCCGATCAAGGAGATCGTTGCTGAGCATTACCTCTACGTGCCACTGTTCGGCTTCTGCCTGATCGTTGGGGTACTTCTTGATGCGTTGTGTGGAAACGCCATGTCACAGGATGTTTTGGGGTTGCGTCTGCGGACAGCGGCGGTCTATGGATTCATGTTGTGCGTGCTGCTGGCTGCGACGATGCGCACGATGACCCGGAATCGTGACTGGGTAAACGAGGAGACGTTCTGGTCGGTCACGACCCAGGCAGCGCCACGGAGTGCGCGCGCCCACTATAACCTGGCTGGCGTATATAAACGGCAAAAGCGGGCAGATGACGCAGCGCGGGAGTTCATGGCGACGATCGCTATTGCCCCTCGCCACACTGGTGCTATCGTCGGGTTGGGGGAGCTGCAGTTTGAACTCCATCACTACGGCCAAGCGCTAGGCTATGCGGTTCAAGCGCAGCAAATCGCGCCGCAGAATCCGCGGGTTGTGTACCTCCTGAGTTGGGTGAAGCTCGCGCTCAAGGATGTCGATGCAGCGGAGCAATTGTTCCAGCAAGCCGCGACGCTGATGCCAAACGACCCGGGAGTGTACGCCGGGTTAGAAGCCGTGGCCAAGGAGCGCGGCGACAAAGACGCCGAAGCCCGCTGGGCGGATAAACGTCGGGCACTCGAAGCTGAGGGCTTGCAGGGGTAGGTTTTACGTGCAAACTACACCTGTCGCAGGTTTGCCGCCTGCCCATCTACGCGAGCCCGCCATGCCTGCGCAGCCTGTCCCAGGTCGTCCAGGGAGTTATCCCTATCCTTACTGGGGACTTGCCCCAGGTCGTGCAGGGATTTATCCCCTATCCTTACTGGGGACTTGTCCCAGGTTTCTACCGGGAGGGGGCATCCAGACGTTTTTCCCCACGACTGTCGGCCTCTTTGCTGGATTCCCGCTTCCCTAGAGGACCGGGGACAAGTTTCGCGGGAATGACGCCTTGGTTTTTCTCTCTGGAGAATCTACCCCTCATAAGGAAGCGGCGGGCGGGCAAACAGGTTGACCTCACTCTCCAAGCACGGTAAGGTATCGCCTCTCGCCGTGGGGGCGATATTTATGTTCGCGCAGCTGTGGACACATCGAGTGATGATCGCCGGGCTCGTCCGCCGCGACTTGCGTGCACGCTACGCTGGATCAGTGCTGGGTATGGCGTGGACGATACTTCAGCCACTGCTCTTGTTTCTCGTCTATATGTTCGTATTCTCGACGATCCTGCAGGTGAAGTTTACCACCGACGACGGACGAGGCGCGTTTGCGTTCTATCTGTTGGCTGGGCTCTTGCCCTGGCTCGGTTTTCAAGAGGGTGTGACCAAAGCCGCAACGGCGATTGTCGACAATGCAGGGTTGGTGAAAGCGATGCGCTTCCCGGCGGTGGTACTGGTGGTAAGTAGCATTGTGGCAAGTCTCGTCGCTTTCTTGCTCAGTTTTAGTGTACTGCTATTCGCACTGTTTGTGACTGGTCGCCTGGCCTGGGTGAATTTGCCTCTGGTGGCGATTCTGGTATGTGTGCAGGCTGCGCTGGCGCTCGGATTCGGGTTGATTGCGGCGAGTGCGCAGACCATATTGCGTGATACTGTGCACGTGTTGCAGATGGTTTTTATGGTGTGGTTCTACTTAACGCCGATCATTTATCCACTTTCGTATGTCCCCGCACGGTTTACCGCGCTCTGGCAGTGGAATCCGTTTACGCCGCTTGTGTCCGCGTATCGCGCCCTTCTCCTGGAAGGCAACCTTCCTGCGTTTGCCGATTTTGCACCCCTCTGTGCGTGGACAACGGCGGTGTTGTTGTCTGGGCGCTGGCTCTTCTCTCGTCTGGAGCCAGGGTTTGCCGATCTCCTCTAAAGAAGTCACAGAAAGTGATATGAATCGTAGGATGACAACTGGGAAGTGGAAAACGGTGCTATTGTTGACCTGCCTGGGTGCCGGCGGCTTCGTTCCTGCGTGTACGCGCGACACGGCAGCGCCGGGTGGACAAAAAAAGCTGATCGTGGCGGCTGAGGGGCTGCCTCTGGGGGACGAGTGGCGACAGGATTTTACTTTTGCTGATATGGACAGCGATGGTGAGCGCGACCTGATTACTGCCCCACCACGCAAAGGCAAAGAACCGTGGCCACATATCTTCTTGCGTCGGCAAAATAGCTGGGAGGCGGTTGCCTGTCCAGGAGTAGATCGCAACGGGTTCCCACCGCAGGAATATTCATACGGCGGCGTGGCGGTGGCAGATTTTTCCGGCGATGGCAAGCCCGATATCGTGATGGCCATGCACGAGACGGGTATTCGGATGCTCTATAACACTGGAAATGGACCCTGTGGACCCTGGGCGGAACAAACGGAACTGCCTGAAGCCGTGACCCATTTCCGTTCGCGTGCGATTGTTAGTGTGGATATGAATCACGACGGGCGTATGGATTTGGTCTTCCTTTCCGAAGCTCCGCCGATGAATGGGAGGGAAACGACCCCTGGGATCGGAATCCTGTGGAATGACGTGTCAGGGTGGAAGGTGCAAATGATTACAGGGAGTGAGGGACTGTTTGGCGACGATCTCGCAATTGGTGAGGTGAATGGCGATGGTATTCCGGACATTGCCACTGGGAGTCTGAGTGATTCGCGCCCGGAGTTTTTGTGGCTGAGTGATGGTCACGGTGGATGGCATGCTGCGAGTGCCGAGGGCCTTCCGAGCAACATGATCGCGTGGAACGTGCAGCTTGTCGACTTTGATAACGACGGCAAAGACGAACTACTGCTTGGGGTCGGAGGGGCGCCGATGTACAAGAATGGCGGCCCGCGCGTGTATCATTGGGATGGCATGCGGTGGCACGATTGGTCGCAAGGGTTGCCGCAGATTTTTTGGGTGTGTGGAGTGACCGCGGTTGACTTTGATCACGATGGGCGCAAAGAGATTGTTACTGCTGGCATGTATACGGGGACAGTGAAAGTGTATGGGCAGCAGCCTAATGGAACGTGGGAAGAGCGACAAGAAATTAAAGAAGAGAAGTTAGATAAAGTGAGAAACTACAAAGTGCGTTCTTTCCATACGAATACCGGTAAGGATTTTATCGTTGCCAACTATGCTGGCGAGTCTTTTGGGACGATCACCGCGTGGTTGTGGCAATAGGGTATGAGGACGACTTTCCTCTTGACAAAAAAAGCTAGCCAGAATAATGAAGCATGGGGGTACCCACGGGCATGCTGGAAAAAGGTGGTTGTCCTGTTTGCACTAACCCTAGCATGCATGGTAGCATCGGCTTGTCATGGGAAACCAGCAAGTTTGGAAGAACGGGTAAAGGCATATTGGGAGGTTCGGACAAAAGGGCAAGCAGACCAAGCGTATGAATTCGAAGCGCCAGGGAGGATGGACAAACCTACCTACCTGAAAAAGATCCTCACTACCCCTGTCGCTTTCACTGCAGTGAAGGTTCAATCAATTAATCCTAAAGAAAGTGGAGATGAGGCGGAGGTGGAATTACGAGTAGAGTTTTTATTGCCGGGACTTTCCCGCTCAGCGTCCTCCTCTATGTTGGACAGATGGGTCAAGGTCAGAGGCCGGTGGTATCATGTGCTACCGCCAGCGGGTGAAGACGGCGCGAGCCCGGAGGAAAGGAGGTGATCTGGGAAATGGGAAAGAACCCCGGATGGGATGAAGGTGGATAGGAAGGCAATGGATGGCTAGAGTAACCGCAGCAAGGCTTGCAGTATTCATCACAAACAGGTACGGTAGTCCCTGGTAAGGAAAGTTTTAGAAGCGAAGGAGGAGAGAAGATGTATAGGATGAGAAAAGGACTTGCAGCTCTTATAGCAGCATTTTTCTTTCTGGGTATGGGAGGCAAAGCACAAGCAGTTATCGGAATTCCCGATGATGTGCCCGCATCTACATTGTTGTTCCCATTTTTTAAGGTTCAATCAAAACGCACCGCATCCGACAACCAGGATACACTGCTGGTCGTTACCAACACATCAGGTGCCTCAGCTATTGTTCACGTGACGGTCTGGTCGATTTCTTCAGTCCATATCTATGATTTCAGTGTCACCTTGACTGCGCATGATGTCTTTTCCTGCAGCTTGTTCGATCTCTTGATTGGTCTGACGGGTTGTGCAAATGAAACGGCGAAAATTGCTCCTGCCCCGACCGGTGTGGCCGCACAGCTCCCGCCTCCGGCCGGTGTGACTGGAACAGATGCGACTTTGATCGCTGGCTATGTGACGGCCGACGTAGTGTTAACGTCTACGTCTGCGTTCCCAGGTCAACCGTTTTACCCCTTTGCGTACTCAAACGTTCTCATTGGACATCAGTATTTGGTCAACCTGCCTGCGGGTTCATCGTCAGGGGTGAATGCCACTAGCATCGAGACTCGAAACCCATGTACTGGGCATGTGGCGTTCGCAAACTTTGGTCCATTTATCCAAAACGCGTTTGGCTTTTATCGCACTCGTTGTGGTGACGAGCAAGGTTTGGACAGATGTAGTCCTACCTTCGATTCGTGCAGCTCATCCACTCCCTACGGTGACTTTACCGAGCGCATTGACGGTCCCAATGGCGACTGGGCACAGACCTTTGATGCTAGCGGCTTTTTCAACGGTGCTGGTGCTGCTAGCGTAACCGGTACATTTAATACTTTTGATACAACTTCATCTGACTCCCCCCTGAGTCTCATTGTGCGGTACTTCTCACTGAAGGACTTGAATGCACGGTCAGAGATCTGGTTGTGGAAAGATCGTACCACGAGTGGAGCAGCAAGATCAGTGAACGCCGCGGTGTATGACGAAGCAGAAAATGTGCACTCGGTTACCTTCAGCTTGCCAGACGAAGTGAACTTTAAGCCCACTTCCGATATCATCACGCCAGGGGTCAATGGGGGATGGTTCCGCATCACCTTCCCTTGCGGTCAATTCGGATCGTGCACGTACAACTACCTGACGCCTTCAGCAGCAGTACAGCCTCCGATCCAGGCAGTGGCTTACTCACTGCAGTTTGCTGATAGTGCTGGTGCCAGTGCTCCTTCGAGCAGCACGTTACGATGGGATGCGATCTTCCCGGCGCATCGACAATACACGAGTTACCGTGGCGTTAGTGAATAAAGCTCTAACGCACGAGTTCGTATACTCATAACCAAGGGCGGGGAGTATTCCCCGCCCTTTTTTTTGCCATCAATGTTGGTACGGAACTACCCGTGTCGTCCTCACCGCTGTTGACTGTCGCCGATCTCAGTAAGTGTTACCGGTTATACTCGTACCCTGTTGACCGCTTTAAGGAACTTTTCTCTGGCAGGCGATATCACCAAGAGTTCTGGGCTCTTAAGGATGTGAGTTTCACTGTTCCAAGGGGTGTTTCGCTTGGCATCCTTGGCGAAAACGGCGCAGGGAAATCCACGCTGCTCAAACTCATTACTGGCGTCCTTACTCCCACCACGGGTAGCGTGAACATACAAGGCCGGGTCGCGTCGATCATCGAATTGGGGACAGGTTTTCATCCCGATTTCAGCGGGCTTGAAAACCTCCTTGTTGGTGGAGCACTGCTCGGCTTCTCCCGCAAACAGATGGAAGAAAAATTACCAGAGATTGCCGCGTTCTCCGAACTTGGAGAGTTTCTCCGCCGTCCGCTCAGAAGTTACTCGACAGGAATGGGAATGCGGCTCTCGTTTTCACTTGCAGTGAGTGTTGATCCTGATTTACTGATCGTTGACGAAGCGCTCGCAGTAGGCGACGGCTATTTCCAAAAGAAGTGTATTGATCGCATTCGCACGTTTCAAGAGCAGGGGGGGAGTGTACTATTGTGTTCCCACGCGCTCTATAGCGTCAGTATGTTGTGCCAGGAGGCCATCTGGTTACGAAATGGGCATATCGAGGCCTATGGCCCAACGGTGCAGGTTGTCAAGGCCTACGAAACTTATCTGCACAGCAAAACCGAACATTTACCAGAGCAACATTGGCGGGAACTGCGCCTTGGCGGAGAGATAGAAGAGATTGTCATCGAAGGGGGCACGGCGCGTGGCGTCGACAGACTCCTGCAGCGGGGCGAGTCGTTGCGTGTGCGGATTCACTGGAAGAGCGACCACGCTGAGCGATTGTTTCATCTTGGTATTGCCATTGACCGTGTCGACAATCTCACCTGCTTTGCGACGACCACCTTGAAAGATGGGCATGCGCCGTTTGTCGGCCGAACGTCGTATACAGTCACTGTCTGTTTTCCTCACCTCTTGTTGAATAATGGCTCGTTTCGTATCGTGGTGTTCTTGTTTGATGAACATGGACTCCATGTCTATTATCAAAAGATAGCTGAGCAAACCTTCACCATCGCAACGGATGAGAAGGAGTGGGGAATTGTCCACCTCGATCATAGCTGGCAACAGGACCTTGAGAAGAGTGCAGCAAATGTTGCTGGCAGTGAGGCTCATCGCTGAGGGTGCCTGGAGGGCACGAGGGGAACAGGCATGCGTATTTGCTATTTGTCAGAAGGAACGCCGCTGTGCGGCGGTGTGAAAGTCACCTTTGAACAAGCCGAAGCACTGCAAGAACGCGGACACCAAGTCGACGTGATTTCCAAAGGAGAGCGGCCCGATTGGTATCCGTTACGCGTTCCGTTTCGACAAGTCGATGAGTTCTTGCCGTCTACGCTTCCTGAATGTGATTTTCTCGTCGGGACATTTTGGCCCACAGTGCGAGCCGCAGTGCAGTCGGGCAAGGGCCGACCGGTCCATCTATGCCAGGGGTATGAAGGTGATACGCCAGCTTATGCCGTCGAACGCCCGGCGATCGAAGCCATCTATCGCTTGCCAACATTGCTGCTGACGGTACACGACCCCTTGACCACGCTGATGCACACGCGGTTTGGGAGAAAAGCTTATACTGTCGGTCAAGGAATCAATCACTCATTGTTCTTTCCTGATAAACAGCCTGTGAGCAGTAGAGTTCCGCGGGTCTTGCTTGTCGGCTTGTATGAAGATGACTGTAAAGGCATCGCAGAGGGCCTTACGGCGCTCCGCGCGCTCAAACGGGACATGCCGATCGAGGTCGTGCGCGTGTCTGCGCTTGGTCGCTCGCGCGAGGAAGCAGCGTTGGGCGTGGAGGGTGAATACCATCTCCGGTTGTACCCGTCGGAAATGGGAGCCCTGTATCGTTCGTGCGATGTGCTCCTCGGCCCGTCGCTCGCGCGCGAAGGGTTTGGCCTGCCGGTGTTGGAGGCGCTGGCCTGTGGCGTGCCAGTGGCGGTGAGCGATACGCCGACGTTTCGCGCCTTTGCGGACACGTCGGATTGGGCTCTGTTTTTCGCCGAGCGCGATGTTGCTGGCATGCGTCAGGCTTTGCGTCGATTGCTGACAGGTGCTGACGTGCGGCAACACCAGCGCAATCGTGGTTTAGAGGTCGCTCGCCAATACACCTTTGCCCGTGTGGCAGAGCGAATCGAACAGGTATTCGCGTCGGCCTCTATCTAAGCAAATTATGTCCGTGCAGGGATTGTTGTCCGTCCTTATGGTCAATTACAACACGGCTGCGCTCACGCAGCAGAGCGTGGCGTCATTACGAGCGCAGAGCGTCTTTCAACCGAACGGACATCCGGGAGCACTGACTGTGATAGTCGTCGATAATGCCTCGCGGTCCGAAGAACGCCGGCGGTTAGCCGGGATTGAGGCGACGCTCATTGCCAACGACGAGAACCGTGGTTATGGGCCTGCTCTCAATCAAGCGCTTGCCCAAACAAATAGTGAATTCGTTCTCTTCTCTAATTCGGATACCTGGTATGCGCCGGGGTCATTACAGATCATGATCGATGCGTTTCGGCGGCTACCACGATGTGGGGCGGTTGGACCTCGGTTCTACTGGGATGCTGACCATACATTTCTCCTCCCTCCAAGTGATCCGGTATCGCTTAGCGTCTATGTTGACGGAACGCTACAGCGTGTATGGCCAGGCTGGCGAGAGTTCCGGAGACGTCAGTGGCGTCAGCACGCCCTCCGATATTGGCATACGCGGCAGTCACTCATCCAACCGATGCTTTCTGGTGCGTGTATATTGACGCATAAAGACGTGCTGTCTGCCTGCGGCGGCTTTGACGAAGAGTTTCGCCTGTACTACGAGGATACGGATTGGTGCCGCAGGGTGCAGCAAAAAGGGTATCGCCTCTATTACCTACCGACGGCAGAGGTTACGCACCTGTATAATCAAAGCGCACGCCAGGAAGTGTCCGTGACACGGGCGATCGGACGAGCATCAGAAGCACGCTACTTTCAGAAACATTATGGCATGAGGCTGTGGTCTCTTCTCTCTCGCACGGTAGGAGACGGTCGTGCAGGAGAAGATGAAACGAGTCGGTCCGACGCCTGGATTGATTTGGGCGCATGTCGTGAGCCGCCAGTATTCTCGCAAATAGCTTCGTTCCAGGGGGAATGTCTCTGGCAACTCTCTCCGCACCCCTCCTGCGTCCCTGCGATTGCACGATTTGTCTCCTCTCCTGAAGAATTGACGCTACCTCCACCAGTTTGGCACCAGCTCGGAGACGGAACGTTTTTTGCGCAACTCTTTTCGCTTCCCGACCTCAAACCCATGCGGCGGTGGCGGTGGCGGAAAGTATGTTCTTCTGAAGATGCGCAAAGGAAGAGCGGTGGCAGGTAAAGAAGGTCAATCGGTGGTAACGTACAGGAATAGTGTAGCGTGCGCTGCGCGCACGATTCTCCTCTCACCGCTGTTGGTGCGCATGGCGCATGCTACAGAAGAGCGAACGAGCGGAGACGTAGACGAATCTTCTATGATTTAATTTAGAGGCCCGTCCCATGGCGAAACTCAGCGAGGTCCCTCAATGGCCATCATTCGCCCCGCCCGTGTAGAGGATGAAGCTGGGATTTTACGGCTGTTCTCACTTGTCTTTCGCAGCGAAATGTCACCTGCAGTGTGGCGCTGGAAATATCTCCGTGGCGAGCCGGCCCTTTCTGCATTCGTAGCTGAAGAAAATGGAGAGATCGTGTGTCACTACGGCACGATTCGTCAACGCGTCTCCTGGCAAGGGCAGGAACATGACGCGTGGGATGTGATTGATGTGATGGCGCACCCCCGCCAGCAAGGGCGTGGGTTGTTCCGCCAAACGGTGCAAACGTTTATGCGCGAGGTATGTGAGAGACAAGGGCTTTTTCTCTACGGCTTTCCGACTGAGCGTCACAAGCGACTCGGTGAGCTGTTGGTGGGCTACGAGCCAGTCGCTCGGGTTCACAAAGTGTTCAAGTCCCTCATCGAGGGCGGGTCTGCTGGACCTCTGACTGATATTGTTTATGATGTGCTCCCGCTCAACTGGGACACCTATTGGCCACAGGTGCAAGAACAGTTTGTCATACTGACTCGGCGCGATCGTGCATACCTATCTTGGCGGTATCTGGCGCGACCAAATCGGCGTTATCGATCAGTAACCATTCCAGCAGCTCCGGCGTTGGCAATAGTCGGGGTGGAATCGGGCACGGCACGATTGATGGAATTTCTGGTGCCGGCACAGGACGAGAGCCTGGCACAGCAGTTACTTGCTGGTGCCGAACAGGTCGCGCGGGAGGAAGGCGCAGGGGTTCTAGAAGGATGGTTTCCAGTATTTTCCCGGGCAAGCCAATTCCTGTGCTCGCTTCCACAGTATCGCGATGAAGATACCGAGCACTGGCTTGAGTGTCGCATATTCGATCAGCGCATAGATGCTGCCTGGCTACGCGAGCATTTCTATTATTCTTTCGGCGATTTTGATGTGTATTGAGTGAGGTGACGTTTCAACATGCTGAGTGCAGCGCGCCGTGATGAGCCTACAGGAAACGCGTACTCAAGATATTGACGAACGAAGTGGCGCTCTTGAGCCGGAAAGGCCGGCGGGGAAATCTGAGATACGGTGTCACTGTTGGTGCGCTCCTCTTGCAGTGTAGTGAGACGTGTTGCTTGTTCTTGGAGTTTTTGTTCTGCCTCTGCGACCTCGTTACGTAACGCGCTGAGCTGCCGCTCGGCATTGGCAAGCGCACGTGTCTTTTCTTGTAAGGCAAAGACGAGATCATCAATGTCTTTCACTCGCTGAAGAGGAGATGGTCCGTTGTCACCTGACTGAAAGCCGTACGTTATCCAGTCGAGAAGTTCGTGGTCAGTAGGGGGTGCGTGAAGCACCCAGAGCGCTTCAAACAGCCCGGCACGGTGCACAAACGCTGATTTTGCAACGTTGAGGGCACGAAACGCCCTCCAGAAAAGCTGCGGCTGTTGGAACAGGCTACGTTGATAGCAGCGAATAGCCTTTTCCTTAACAGTCGCGACGTCGGTAATATCGACCAGCGTATTGAAACGCAGCGGAGCCAAGACTTCATAGAAAGCCAGCGCCCAGCCAGGAGTAGAGCGAAACAATTGTAAAGCAATGCGACCGACCGTCACGTGATCTCCATGACTGTCGATTGGAGATGGAGCCAGCACCAGGTCGGGTTGAAATGTCGTCAGGTGTTCACTGATTGTTTTACGAATCTGCGTCTCATAGTGGGCGAGCTGACTGTCTGGAAGTTGGAGCGCGTGAAGGGACTGAATTCCCAAAGTAGTAGTTGCCGTCTCCAGTTCTTGCGAGCGTGCGGCCACGATGTCGTCATGCTGTCCATCGGGTTCTTCAAGCGCCGCACCGTTCGAGACCACTAAGAGATTGACGACGGTGCCGTTTCTGACATAGCGAGCGATTGTGCCTCCACACCCCAAGCTTTCGTCGTCAGGATGAGGGGCAATAACGAAGACGCGCTGTGCAGGGGGGAGGTCGGTGTTCATGGTGTAGGTTCCGTACGTGGTGTGACGGATGGTGTATGATCGCTTGTTGAATCGAAGAGCCCCAGCGTGTTTACGAATGCATACTCCCACTGTGGCAGATTGAGCGAGCGAGGGACGATTGCTGGGCCAGCTTCAGCGCAGGCGTGCCACAAGTCAGGGTCATGCTGGAGACGGCGGATGCGGTTAAGCGCCGCGGCAATCACCTGCGCTTTCCCTATGGAGTAGGATGGAAGGAGCAACGATTGTAACGGGGGTTCCTGCAAGACCGACCACGCAACGCCCACTGGCGCGGCGATGACCGGCAGGCCACACGCCAGCGCCTCTGCGATAGCTAAGCCGAATCCTTCGTAGCGTGAGGGATGGAAGAGGAAATCGGCGCACGAAAGAATAGCGGCGACTTCGCTCCGTTCGACGTTCTCGATAATCCTCGTGTTGAGACGTCCATGCAACGGACACGGCTCCCCAGTGCCAAGAACCAGTACCCAGAACACGTCAGGGGTAGCTTCCATTACCTGTTGCAAAACGTCGATAGCTTTGTCCGCTCCCCAGCGCGCGAGAAATACGCCGACAAAGGCGTCACGGGGAATAGCAAAATGGTCACGAAGCTCCTGCTTGTAGAGTCGAGGAAAAAATATCGTCTGATCTACACCTGTACAGATCGTAACCACATCGGTTGCGCCATAATGGCGCGTGACCTCGTATGCGACCGCATCACTCACGGCAATCACTTTTTTCCCTACGGTTGACGCCTGTTCTGCACCAAGCCCGAAGAGATGTTTGACTTCAAAATACCACTCCGGTGAAAACAGCTCACGATTCGCCTCAGCGTATTGCACATGCGTCGAGTGGAAAACGGTGAATGCTGGGATGCGGGGAGGAGAATACGCGAAGCCGAAGAAGGCCTGAGCGATGACGAAGTCGTACAAATGATCGACACGATAAAAAGCTCGTCCAACCTGCGATAAGCTGTTCAAGAACGGGCTGTGAAACGATGGCGATGAGGATTGAGTACGAGCAGCTTCAGGAAGAAACTGTGTGTGATAGATGTCAACCGCGCAACCATACCGACGAAGGGTATCGCGCATCTGGCGAGTATAAATCTCAATGCCGCCTTTGAACGCGTAGGGATCGAAGGCGGTAAGAATCGCACACCTTTTCCTCATACTAGCTTTCGTATAGGATACGAAACCGCACGTCACTACCGTTTGATCGAACCCATGCGTATTCTGCAAATTGTCCACGGATTTCCACCGGACGCCTGGGCCGGGACTGAAATCGTTACGTTGTCTCTCGCACAAGGACTACAAGCACGTGGTCATACGGTGACTGTCCTCACACGCACGGAAGATCGTGAAGCTCAGGAATTCTCGGTGCGTGAAGAACAGTACGGTGGCGTTGCCGTCCTGCGGGTGATCAATAATCACAGCCAGACTACAACGTTCCGTTTATTCTATGATAACTCCTTCTATGACGACTTGTTCGTGCGACTGCTCGAACGTTTGCGGCCTGACGTGGTTCACTTTCAGCACATAGCGCATTTTTCTACCCGTCTCATTTCTCTTGCGACTGCAAACGGCTATCCTACTTTACTCAGCCTGCATGATTTCTTTTTTCCGTGTCATCGCATTCATCTGATTGATGCAGAGGGGCGCCTGTGTCCCGGGCCGGAGGGCGGAGCGCGTTGTGTACCGTGTCTGCAAGGGATAGCGTCACCAGATGACATCGACCATCGCTTGGCGACGATGGAACAGGCGATGCTCGCCGCGCAGGTGATCATTACACCGTCCATGTTTCTGAGTGAGAAAATTGCCGAGTGTTTTCCCTCGTTGCGAACCAAATTACGAGTTGTACCGTTAGGCATCAATCCGGTGACCGTGACGCCGCGACAACGGCAGGGTGGAGAACCGTTACGTCTTCTCTATAGTGGATTGCTCTTTCCTCCCAAAGGCGCGCATATTCTTGTCGAGGCCCTCAATGGACTACCTTCTGATAGTGTCGAGGCATCGCTATACGGAGCTGTCTTACCCTATTGGCAACCCTATGTTGACCAACTGCGTGCGAAAGCGCAGGGATTGGCGGTACAGTTCTGTGGCATGTACACACCTGATCAATGGGGAGAAATTCTGTCGGCTCACGATGTGTTAGTAATGCCAATGATCTGTGAAGAAACCTTTTCGCTCGTCGCCCGCGAGGCATTGATGGCCGGTCTCCCGGTTGTGGCCGCGCGGCGTGGAGCGTTACCGGCAGTGATAGAAGACGGAGTCAATGGACTATTATTTGAGCCGGAAGATGCCACCAACTTGCGGCGGTGTTTGCTACGGTTGATGCATGAGCCAGACCTGCTTGAACGGCTGCGGCCTGCGCGCCCGCAATTCAAAACGGTGGACGAGTATGTGGTGGAGATGGCGGAAATTTATCAAGAAGTTCGCGGTGAGAAAGGGGAGATGGCGGAAAGGGGAAACGGGGAAAAGGAAAATACTTTTTTTCGACCCCTAGACTCTCAGACTCCGAGAGTCCTTCCTCCATTTCCCCCTTTTCCCGTTTCCCCTTTCCCTCTATCTCTTACACCTGTCGAACAGAATGAGGCTACCGTCCCAGTGGTATCCGTTCTCATTCCCACGAAAAACGGCGCACGCTATCTGGCCGAAGTCCTCGACGCCATTCACAAGCAGCAAGGTGACTTTCGACTTCAAGAAATTATTGCCGTAGATTCTGGGTCGCGCGATGATACTGTGCGGATCTTGAAACAGCACGAAGTCACTGTAATACGGATTGCGCCGCACGAATTTGGTCACGGACGAACCCGTAACTTGTTAGCTTCACAGGCGCACGGCGATGTGCTGGTGTTCCTCACACAAGACGCAACTCCGGCGAATGAGCGATGGCTGCACAACCTGTTAGCGCCGTTACGCAACGACTCGAGTATTGTCGGTGTCTATAGCCGTCACACGCCGCGCCTCGATTGTCATCCGATGGAATGGCACCGCATTGTCGAGTATGAACTTCACGGTAAATTGGAGTCTCGGGTGCACGCGATGGTTGATAACCCAGACTACGAACGGCGCCGGTATTTATATCGGTTCTTCGCCAACACGAGTTCGGTGATTCGTCGGACGGTCTGGGAGCGCTTTCCTTTTCCTGATATAGAGTTTGCCGAAGATCAAGCGTGGGCTGATTGCGTTTTGCATGCAGGATATAAGACCGCCTATGCGGCGGATTCGATTGTGATACATTCCCACAATTACGGACCGTGGGTGAATTTTTGCCGTCACTTCGAGCATGCGGTAGCAATGCACAAATTGTTTGGCGATCCTCCGCAGCGTAACTTGCGTGACTGCGTTGCCGACGCGCTTCGAGTTGCCAAATTAGATTTAGTTTTTTGGCGACGACAGAATGGACACCGCAAAGAGGCAGTACTGAAACAGTGGGCAGTACCTGCGACGAGTTGGCATCTCGCCGGAAACATTGGTTACTGGTTGGGGGAGCAGGTAGACCGGCTTCCGCTGTGGTTAGTGCGGCGTCTCTCTTTTCAGGAGCAGGTGAAACGGAGATAATCGTCCCATGCGTATTCTCCAAGTCGTACACGGCTTCCCACCCAACGAGTGGACGGGGACCGAACTCGTCACGCTGCATCTCGCGCAAGCCCTACGCGAGCGTGGGCACGAGGTGTCTGTGCTGACTCGTGTGTACGACTCGCAAAGCGCAGAGGGAACAGTCCGTGAAGCGAACTACGAGCACCTCCGAGTGTTCCAGCTTGTGAACAATTACACACGCAGTGGTTCGTTTCGCCTACTATATGACAATCCCTTGTTTAACCGGCCATTTCTTCAAGTGCTCGATCGAGTACGGCCAGATGTTGTCCATTTCCAACATACCCAGCACCTGTCTGTGAGTTTGTTGCGACTAGCGCCTGCACTCGGCTATCCGACAGTGCTCAGCCTGCACGACTTTTTCTTCGCGTGTCACCGCGTGCAGTTATTAGATGTGCAACAACGACTGTGTTCTGGTCCAGAACAGGGACAGCGATGTGTGGCGTGTTTGCAAGAGACCGCCTCGGCTGAGGAGGCGCGGCGGCGGTTTACAGATATGGAGCGCGTGCTACGCGCGCCGGATGTGGTTATAACTCCCTCTGCTTTTCTGGCTGACAAGATGAGAGGCTATTTCCCTTTCTTGGCGAATCGGTTACGGGCGATTTCACTAGGAATAGAATCTATACCAGGCTCAGGGCACACGCGGCTTCCACGTGCATCTGGCGCACCACTGCGGATTTTGTACGTTGGGGTTTTGGCTCCGCACAAAGGCGCACATGTATTGCTCGAGGCACTGAACGGACTACCACACGACCATGTGGAGGTTTCGCTGTACGGTGTGGAATGGTCGCACTGGCAGACCTATATCGAACAACTCCACGCGGCCGCGAGGGAACTGCCAGTGAGGTTCTGTGGAACCTATACGCGTGATCAACTTGGCGACATCCTCATGCAGCATGACGTGTTGGTGATGCCGATGATTTGGGAGGAAACGTTCTCGATCCTGGTACGAGAAGCTTTTCTTACTGGGCTACCAGTAATTGCCGCTCGACGTGGCGCATTGATCGAAGCCGTACAAGATGGTGAGAATGGTCTGCTCTTCGAGCCGGAAAATGCCGCGGAGTTGCATCGCTGCCTCCAGCGACTGCTTGACGAGCCTGAGCTGCTTGACCAGTTAGGGAAGGCCGTCCCGAGAGTGAAAACGATGGATGAGTATACCCGCGAGGTCGAGACTATCTACACCGAGGTGTGCCAGCAGGCGTCCCTATGTGTCCGCTCCTGGCACACCTCGGCGGGAAGGACATCCCCCCAGTCCCTTCTTCAGAATTCTTGCGCCACCGTACAAACCTCAACCGTACCTACAACGAACGGAAATCCCTCTCCAGTAAAAGTGAGCGTGTGTATTCCGACCTATAACGGAAGTGCTTTTCTCGCCGAAGCGATGAAAAGTGTCCTGGAACAAAGCTTTCATGACTTTGAACTATTGATCGTCGACGACGGATCGACCGATACAACGCTCGACATTGCCCGTTCGTTCTCTGATTCCCGCATTATGATCCATCGCAACGAGAAGCAGCTCGGTATTCCCGGCAATTGGAATCGCTGTCTTGAGCTCGCCAGAGGAGATTACATTTGTATCTTCCATCAAGATGATGTGATGTTGCCGACAAATCTTGAACACAAACTCGGAGTTTTGCAGTCTGATGCTGCGGTGCGCTTCGTACATTCAGCAATCGAACTGCTGACGAGCGAGGACAATGTTCCTCCTCCAACCAATTGGGTGGAACCTGCGACCGAAGACTTCGTGAGTGAGGGCACGACATATTTCCGCCGTCTGCTATTGTACGGTAATCGCATCTGTGCCCCTTCAGTTATGACGCGAAGAGCGTTGCTGCTGGAGTTGGGAGGATTTGACGAGGAACTCGGATTTGCGCCTGACTATGAGATGTGGTTGAAGATGTGTGTTGAGGGGAAGGTCGCATTTCTTAGTCGTCCGCTGGTGCAGTATCGCTGGCATGCACAGAACGCCTCACATAGTTTCCGCTTTCTGCGTGGCGTGGAAGAGATACAGACGGCGAGTCAAAAAGCGATCCGCTACTACGCTGACCGCACGGGGCAACAGGAAAGAGCCGCAGAACTGGTGGAAATCGTCGACGCGCTATCGGTCCTCCGCCGCTGGACACGAGAGCTCGAACAAGGGAAAGAATGGCTGGATGAGCAACGCACGTCCTGGCTCAAGATGGCGCAAGAACGTGAAACTGCCCTCCAGGAGCAAAAAGCGTGGACAGCGGAATTGGAGCGAGGGAAGATCTGGCTGGAGGAACAACGAGTGAGTTTGCAAGACGCGCTGGAGCGTCAGGATCGGTCGCTCCAGCTGCAGGCTGCGCGCATGCACGAACTAGAACAGTGGATCGCTGAACTGGAGAAAGGTAAGCAATGGTTAGAGGAGCAGTGGCATATTTGGCAAGCGGAAGCGGTACGCTGGCAAGCTGAGGCACAGGGGTGGCGAAAGCAATGGTGGAATCGAGCTGGGATGCGATTAGGCGTGGTCCACCCCGCGCACCACGGCGGGGCCGAGCCATCACAGGAGAGTAAAGGATGATCGATCCCACCAGTCCCGATTTTTCCTGTCCGCCAGACTCGCCACAGCGTCCGCGCTTTAGCTATGCTCCGGCTGATCACCAGGCGTTACCTTGTGTGACGATTGTGACGCCCTTTTATAATACCGGCCCCGTCTTTCATGAGACGGCACGGACAGTGTTGCAGCAGTCGCTACAACAATGGGAGTGGGTGATCGTCAACGACGGCTCGACCGATCCGGCGGCGCTCGCCACCCTCGCCCAGTATCGGGACGTCGACCCGCGCATCCGGGTGCTCGATCAAGCGGAAAATCGAGGTCTCAGTGCTACCCGCAATGCCGGCTTCCGTGCTACCCGTGCTCCCTACATTGTGCAGCTGGATAGCGATGATTTACTCGAACCAACGGCGATCGAAAAATGGCTGTGGTTTCTCGAATCCTATCCTGAATTTGCCTTTGTCAAAGGTTACTCTGTTGGGTTTGGCGCCCAAGAATACTTATGGGAGAAAGGGTTTCATAACGGTAGTGCGTTTCTCGAAGACAACCTTGTGGCACCAACCAGTGCCATGCGGGCGTGGGTACCGCACGCGGTTGGTGGCTATGATGAGGCGAATCGCGCGGGGCTTGAAGACTGGGACTTCTGGTTACGCTGTGCGCATGCTGGCCACTGGGGAGGGACGATTCCTGAATATCTGGACTGGTATCGGCGACGTCCAACCCATAAGGATCGCTGGACCAACTGGGACAAAGGAGAGCGACAAGCCGCATTTCACGTGGAACTGCGTCGCAAATACGCAAAGCTGTGGGAGAGTAGATTTCCAGAAGTGCAACTCCGCCAGCCCATGCCGCATGATCAGGTACCGGACAAACTCCCGTGGGCCAATCAGTTGCGGAAGGAACGCCAGCGCTTGCTGCTGATCGTTCCTTGGCTCGCCGTTGGTGGTGCTGACAAGTTCAACCTCGACTTATTGGAGCAACTGAGCCAACGCGGCTGGGAGATCACCATCGCAACGACGCTCAAAGGCGATCATTCTTGGCTCGCCCGCTTTGCGCGCTATACGTCGGATATTTTTGTCCTGCATCATTTCCTCCGCCTGACTGACTATCCGCGGTTTCTTCGCTACCTGATTGCTTCACGCCAGGTTGACGCCGTCTTAATGACTCATAGTGAGTTTGCTTATTTACTCCTGCCGTATCTGCGATCCCACTTCCCGACGCTCGCGATGGTCGATTTCTGTCATATACAGGAAGAGGACTGGAAAAATGGCGGTTATCCTCACTTGGCGGTGAAGCATCAGGGGCTGTTAACTGAAAATGTCGTTTCTTCGGGATCCTTGAAGGCGTGGATGGCGGAGCGCGGAGCTGACCCGCGCCGAATCTCAGTTTGCTACACCAATGTCGACATCGAACGGTGGCAGCCTGATGCAGACCGGCGTACTGCTGTGCGGCGGGAAATTGGTGCAGAGGATAATTTACCGGTGATCCTCTATACCGCCCGCCTCTGTGCCCAGAAGCAACCCCAGGTGTTTGCCGCGGTCATGGCGCGGTTGGCGCACCAAGGAGAGCGGTTTCTCACGCTCGTCGCTGGAGACGGGCCTGAAATGGCTTCGCTTCACTCCTTGCTCAAAAAGAGTGGGCTGACGACCCAGGTTCGTTTACTTGGCACGGTTCCCAATGAACGCGTGCGTGATTTGCTGATGGCAGCAGATGTTTTTTTTCTTCCCTCGCGCTGGGAAGGGATTGCGCTTGCAGTTTACGAAGCGATGGCATGCGGGCTTCCGGTGGTTACTGCCGATGTTGGTGGTCAACGGGAGCTTGTAACCCCAGAATGCGGAATCCTTGTTGCTCTAGGTGAAGAAGAAGCACAAGTACAGACTTATACGGAGGTACTTGCTGGACTGTTGCGTGATGCGGCGCGACGCCGGACGTTGGGACAGGCGGCGCGTAGGCGCGTGGCCACGCGCTTTACCCTCAAAGATATGGGTGAGCGGATGCAACAGATTATTACTGCAGCGCAGCAACAGGCGCAACAGCACCCGGTGTTGGCACCGAGTCTTGGTTTAGGGCAGATGAGTGCTACCCTGGCAGTTGAGTATGTGCGGTTGTCGGACCTTGCTGATGGACTCTGGTGGGAGAGACAGCAAGCGGGATTACATCCTCACTTATTGGACCCGCAAAACGATTCGTGGCGAACACTCGCCTATTTTGCTATTCGCCGTTTATGTTTGCCCTATTATCGTACCGCACTGGGGTGGGGTGGGAGGTTGCTTCTCCCGTTAAAGAATGGGCTCAAACGAGCGCTGCTTGAGGGAGGACGATCGTGAGTGACCCGCGTGATAAGTACATTGGAAAAGTGGTGAGAGGCAAGTCCTTCGCCGATGTTGGTGGGTTGTGGGGAACGGTAAATGAGAAAGTATCAGTTGCTCATCAGGCCGGAGCCCAAACGCTCACGATGATTGATGTGACGCCGCCAGGGCATGAGTTATGGCAGTTGTTTGAACAGCGACGCGTGAGTTTGCATCTGCCCGCGGTGCAGGTGTTGAGTGGCGATATTGTTTCGCTAGTCAAAGCGCAAACATGCCCGCAATTTGACGTCGTGCACTGTTCTGGGGTACTGTACCACTTGCCGAATCCGCTCGAATTAGTATTAGCGTTGCGCCAAATCACGCGTGAGTATCTGGTGCTCAGTTCTTCGATCACTGCCACGACCGTCACCTCTGACCGTGGTACCCTGCACGTTCCTACTGGAGCTATGCTCTTTATCCCTGCACTACAAAAAGATGAACATGCGATTGTTGCTACGTATTGGCGTCGCTTCGTTGGCGATGGCGCACTGGGGTTAACGAAAGAGATTACGGCTTGGCCATTAGAGGATTTCGGTCCGTGGTGGTGGTTACCAACTGCCGAGTCCCTCAAGGCTCTCTGTCGAGTGGCTGGCTTTATGTGTCAAGACAGCGCCCTGATGTGGAATGACAATGCGCTGGTCCAGCTACTCTCGGTCAACTCCTAGAACAAAACGTTCCGAATGAGGAAACGCGAACCGAGGGCAGCGCGGCGTATAGTGCATGTGCAGAAGAACCTATAGAAACATGATGGTAAGGTATGGGTTCAGTTATCACTCTATCTGTGTGTGTTTTACTCGTGGCTCGCTCCTTGCTCCGGGGGGCTTGCCCACCACTGCGTCTGAGAACACGGGTAACAAGCTACCCATGGTACCCAGAAATCCATACCTTGGTGCGTTTCACTTATAGGTGGTAGGGGTGGCGGAGGTTTAGGGATGAAGTTTCATATCCATCTCCTGGGAAGATTTTTTCTCCTCTTGCTGTGCTGTTCCTGCCAACCGCGAGAGAGTCAATTGACACAAGCCCGCCTTCAACCGCCCGAACGCTACGTCGGATTTTCGGTCTTTGGCCCAGACTGGATACCTGAGAAGGACTTCGCGACTCGCCGTGAGTTCTTGGCGGAGGTCGAGAAGCAGGGTTTTCTTGTTGCCCAACATGCCTCACAGTTATATGGCAACCTCGTTCGTGTACCGCTTACGATCTGGGGCATTCTTTATCACCCGGTGGCATGGCACCCGCTAGTCGTCGGCAAACCAGTCTATCTGATCGACGAGGAAACTCTCTGTGAGCGACTCAATAGTCTGCAAGGGTTCCTTGATGAGAGTATTTTTGCGTTTGAGAATGGGCAGTATCGTGATGGACAACCGCTCAAATGGGATATGGTCGATGCCTTTTTTGCGGGTATACAACGCTATAACTCCAGCTTGAATGCAGCGACTGACAAACGGTATCGCCCTATTGTGGTTGACGTTCTAGTTGTTGACCTTCCGCCGGCGTTGATTCTTGAAGCGCCACCGCTGCGGATTATGCAATACTGGGGCGCGCAAACCTCTGAACAGCGGCTGTGGGAGACCTATCAACGATTGCATATTCGCTTCATTGAGCAGATTATTGCGCGTTATGGACTCGGATATTCTTTTCACGGCATACCGGCACACGTGCCAATTGCCCGAGCTATCGAGATGCTCAATGAACCCGACTATCTGTGGTTGCCGGATGAGGCTCAATTTGAGAAAGCGATTGCGCCTGACGCCTATCCCTGTGATAAGTACCTCTCCCAACTCCACCTGACACAGATTCCAGAGAATGATCTCCCAAGTAAAGGATGCGAGCGACAATTCGGCTATTATCGAGAGCAGGAATTAGGCGTTTCTGCTCCACCCACAGCTGTCCGTGATTTTCGCTGGGGGAAAAAGTTTGATAAATACGTTGCGGCTTTTGCTGAGCTGCACGCACATGCAAGTACGGCAGCATTAGAAGCGATTACCCAAGGTGGGGCTCACATGCTGGTTGTGTCGTCAGCCGTGACACACGTGAACATAGACTGGTTTATGCGCATGTTTCGCGCCAATCCCCAAACGTTTCACGCGGTCGACGCGATAGCAATTCATCCCTACCATTGGCCGGAGCATGATATCTACAATCTGGACTTTGTTAGTCCCGTACTACAAGGGAACGGCCTGGGGGTATCCCCGCGTGAGTACGCCAGCCATTATTGTAAACGGTTTGACTATCTCCAGAGACTTGCTGACCTGGTCAAGCAGTCGGGTAGGATTGCGAGTTATGGGATGGGGAAAAAGCCGATCTGGATTACCGAATTTGGTCTGCAAACCAAGAAGCTGGGGAAATTTAACGACGCATTGCGCAACCATGCACGTATGTTTGTCTATGAGCGAGCGGCTCCTATTCCTGAAGGGGTGAAAGCGATGGCCTGGGAAGATCGCTGGGAGGCATTTCTCAGCCAGGTCTCTGCGGACTATCTGCGCAAGAATCGTGTCGAGAGTTTTCTGATCTACACCTTGCGGGAGTCGACGCAGGGACAAACCAACGATGACGATCACAGCAATTATGCGCTCTACCGTGCAGACTGGTCGTGCCGATTGGCGCCGCAGACCCTGCAACGGATAGCCGAGCTGTTCCTCCAATTCAGAGATGGGTGATCTTGGGACCCAAGGCCATTGCCACGTGAGACGGATGGACGATAAGAGACGAACGCAATGACCGCTGTAGAAGGAAGTGCCAAACCACGAGTGAGTATCTGCATCCCCACCTATAATGGAGCTGCCTTCATCGCTGAGGCGATACGAAGTGTGCTGTCGCAGTCATCACCCGACTTTGAGTTGTTGATCGTTGATGATTGTTCTGGTGACGCGACTGTTGAGATTGCCCGATCATTTGCTGACGCTCGTATCCGGGTCACGGTGAATAGTGCCCGGCTCGGTATTCCCGGAAACTGGAATCGCTGTCTTGCCCTCGCCCGTGGCAAATATGTCTGTCTCTTTCATCAAGACGATATCATGTTGCCCGATAGTCTCTTGCGGCGAGTGTGGGTCATGGATGCTGATCCGGCCGTCAGCTTTGTGCATTCCGCTATCGAATTTCTTGTCGAACCTGACGCGCCGAGTCCGTCAGCAAACTGGCTTGAGGGTGCGGTGGACGATTTCGTGTGTGACGGCACCATTTACTTCCGCCGATTGCTCTTCAGTAATCGTATCTGTGCACCGACTGTTATCATGCGGCGCGACCGTTTGATGAAAATCGGTGAATTCGATCCGCAGCTGGGGTTCGCCTGTGATTACAGTATGTGGCTTGCGCTGTGTACCGAAGGGCGTGTGGGATTTATCAGCCGACCGCTGCTCCTCTATCGTTGGCATCAGAGTAACGCCTCTCATGCCTACCGTTTTGAACGTGGTAGCGAAGAAACCTTCACGGCCCGTTGTCACGCATTGCGATATTACGCCATGCGGACGGGACGGCATAAGGAAGCAGAGCTATTATGTGCCGCCGTGCAGGCGTTAGCTGACGCACAACGCCGTAGCGCCGAACTGGACCGTCACAATGAACGGCAATTGACGTACATCAAAGAGCTTGAGCAAATGCGTGACAAACTGTGCGTTGATATTCAGAGCATGGGCAAGAGTTGGGAAACGCAACAGGCATACATCAAGGAGCTTGAGCAAACACGCGACAAACTGTGGGCCGATGTGCAGACCGTAGGCAAAAGTTGGGAGCAACAGCAAGCCTATATTGTCGAGCTCCAGCAATCCATTCAGCGGCTTGAACAGCAGGGTGGAGACCTCAGCCCGCAACAACGGGAAACGGGTGCATATCTTCGTGTTCTTGCTGCATGGCGTTCTCAAGTCATGCACTGGGTAAAGTCGTTGCGGTGATTGCCGTAAGAGTGGAGGGGAGAAGAGACGAGTATGCGCGTTTGGTTACTCACATCTGAAATCCCACAGGAAATTGCGGGCGGTATTGCGCGCTACGTCGACAGTTGGGCACGTATTCTCGGTGCTGCCGGGCATGAAGTTACTGTCATCACTCAGACTGAAAATGCGTGTGATCGGCGGGTGGCTCCGGGCGTGCGGTTGATCGGAGTTGTGCCACGAGAGTCACTGCTGAACGAACCTAATCCGCAAGGACTCCCTGATACGCACCCGGCGTATCCCTACAATATCTTTGCTCACTGGCCAGCGTTGAGTTATCAGATGGCAGACGAGGTCCTCGCCTTGCTCCGCCGTTTGCCCCCACCGGATCTGATCGAATCGCAAGAATATGCTGCCTTGCCGTATTTTCTGCTCCAACGCAAACTGACAGAACGAGGCCCACTGGAAAAAATCTCTCTGCTGGTCCATATCCACAGTCCCTCGTTTGCACTGGCACTGCCGAATCAGGAGCTACGCTATCGTTTCCCAGAGTATTGGGTAGGCCAAATGGAAAAGTTCTGCATCGTCGCCGCTGACGCGCTTCATGCCCCGACCGCTTTCCCGGTGCGGAGTCTTGAACGTACGCTGCGGCGGTCACTCAATGCGACCATCGTGCCTCACCCGCTACTGACGTGGCGGGAGTTTGCTCCTCAGCGTGCTCGTGCCCGCCAGTTGGTATTTGTCGGGCGGATGCAAGCCCTGAAGGGAGTGTTGCCCTTGGTGAAGGCATGTAGTCGCTTATGGGGTGCCGGAGAAGACTTTCAGCTGACATTAGTCGGGCCGGATCTGGACTTTTTTCCTAAAGGATTAACTGTCGGTGAGTTTCTCATGCAACGCTACAGACGATGGATCGATGACGGACATCTCCGCTTGGTGGGGAAAATTGACAATGAGGCTGCGCTGGAGTATATGCAGCAAGCTTGGGCGGTAGTGATTCCGTCCTTATGGGAGAGTTGCTCATATGTCTGTATGGAGGCGATGGGGGTCGGGCAGGTGGTGCTGGCTTCCAGATCTGGAGGGCAAGCCGAACTTATCGGCAGTGACGGCAATTGTGGTTTTCTCTTCGACTGGCAGGTGCCAGGCGATTATGAGCGGCAACTCGAGCGTGTCCTGAGTTTAACGCCCACTGAGCATCAACACATAGCACAACAAGCCCGCGAGCGTATTCGTGCCCTCTGCGACCCTCAGGCGGTCCTGGCCCAGCGACTACAACACTACACCTCCTTACTTTCGCGCCCTCCCTCCTGTATCCATTTCCCCACTGCCCATACCGGACTGAAGATAAAATCGCCATACTCACAGTTGGTGTCTAACGAGAAGCACGAGGCGCCGGAGCCCTCTCCCATACTCTCAGTGGTTGTCCCCTTCTATAATCTCGGCAACTATCTGCCGGAAACGCTACAGAGCATCTTTGCTGCGACCGTGATACCGCAGGAAATCATCATTGTGAATGATGGAAGCACCGATCCGCACAGTCTTGCCGCGCTGCATGAGATTGAGGCGCGACGATTGCCTCAGGTCCGCGTTCTTCATACTGAAAACCAGGGACTGGCCTTATCGCGTATTGCTGGAGCGGCCGCTGCCAAGGGAGAGTTCATCGCGTTTGTTGATGCTGATGATCTGGTCGAGCCAGAGTTTTTTGAACGCGCACTTGTGGTTTTGCAACGTTATACGAACGTCTCCATGGTTTGCTCATGGCTCCGATATTTTGGTGAGGCCACTGATCTGTGGCCGACGTGGAATGCTGAGTTTCCCTATCTCCTGGGCCACAACAAGGTTTTCAAGAAAGCCTTGCGGATCAGTGGCCGCGTAGACACATGAAGAGTTCCGCAATCAACCGTAGATGACATGGTAAAAGGGGAAGAACGCAGTGCAAAACAACACGGGTGGGTGGCAGAGGGTAGGGGATCATTGGCTACTGCCGGGAGTAGCTCTTCTTGGTGTATTCTTTTTGCTCTGGCTTTTCTCTGGTCCGCGTCAACCTGTGAAACGTGATGGAGGCCTTCTTTCGCATGCACGTACCGGGACGCGATATGTCGGGTTCTCGGTGTTTGGTGCGGATTGGGCACCAGTGCAAGAGTTCTCCAATGAGGCCGAGCGCCTTGCTCACCTGGAGGAGCAGGGGTATCAGGTAGCTAAACACACCTCGCAGCTTTATGGGAACCTCATTCGTACTCCGTTATCGGTCTGGATGATTCTTGAGCACAACCCTTTTACGCAGCGTGAACTGCTCGAACACCCAGTGTACGAACTCGAGGACACGGTCATCAATACGGCGCTGAACTCACTGCAGGTGTTTCTCGATGAGAACGCAGCAACGATAGAACGAGGACGCGATGCTGCGGGAACACCGTTGCATTGGGGATTCCTCGATGCATTTCTTACTGGAATCCACAGATACAATACCGAAGTTGGCGTATCTTCCACTAACCTGTATCAGCCTGTGTATGTTGATCTCCTCATTGCCGACAAACCACCAACTCTGATTATCGAAGCACCGACAGACGAGAGCGCAACAGCCTTCGGCGGTCAAACGGCAGAAAAACGACTCTGGGCTTCATATAAACATTTTCAGGAGCAATTTATTCGCCAACTCATTCGCCGGTATGGCGAAGGCTATGCGCGTGAAGGGGTGCCAGCTCCTATTCCTGTGGCGGTTGCCATCGAAATGCTCAATGAGCCAGATTACGTCTGGCTTCCTGATGAAGTCCAGTTCGAAAGAGCGCTTAAACCAGACGCGTATCCGTGCGATAAGTACGTGACCCAGTTGCACCTGCCGCAGATTCCGCAACATGATCTTCCTGGCAAAGGATGTCGTCGTCACTTAGGGTACTATCGTGAACAACGTCTTGGTCTTCCGCAGTTGCAAGTTCCTCTCCAAGACTTTCATTGGGGGAGAAAATTTGACAAGTATGTGGAGCTGTTTGCTGAGTTTCATGACTACGCCGCCTCAGTCGCACAAGACGAAATCAAGCGAGGTGGTGCACGGATGGTCGTGGCGTCGTCGGCGGTGACCCACGTCAACCTCGACTGGTTTATGCGCATGTTTCGTGCGAACGTCAACGCCTTTCGTGCAGTTGATGCCGTAGCCATTCATCCCTATCACTGGCCAGAGCACGATATCCATGACCTGCATTTTGTCGGCCCGCAACCGCAGGCGGATTGGCGGATGGTGAATCCCAGAGAATTTGCCAGCCACTATTTTAAGCGTTTCGATTTTGTTCAAGCGCTTGCACAGTTGGTGAACCAACCAGACGAGGCACGCAGTTATGGGCTTGCTGGTAAGCCGATATGGGTCACCGAATTCGGCCTGCAAACGAAAAAACTAGGAAAATTCAATGCACCGTATCGTGATAATCAACGCATGTTTATTTACGATCGCGCGACTCCAGTACCCGACGGGATTCACGCGATTATGTGGGAGGATCGCTGGGACGCTTTTCTGAACCAGGTCTCTGCGGACTATTTACGACGAAACCATGTTGAAACCTTCTTGATCTACACCCTCAGAGAATCGACTCAAGGTCAAACCAACGACGACGATCATAGTAACTTTGCCTTGTATCGGGCAGACTGGTCGTGCCGTGTTGCACCAGAAGTCATACAACGGATAGCCAAGCTGTTCCGCGAGTTCAGGGATGGGTGAGCAGCCATGAAGGGTGTCAGACTGTGTGAGTTTGGTATGCTGTCCCTGATGAAGCGAGTCAATCAATGGATTCAGGATCCAGCGCGGTTACCCCACAGTTTGTGTTATCAGACGGCCCATAAGCTGTCGTGTATGAGCAGAACAGTCGCCAGTAACATCTGAACTGACTTGGTCGTTGTCTATACGTGCGCGAATCGTGAACATTCCTGCGTATCAAAAGTTACTCAAGGCGCGTATCATGTCAGGCGTGAGTTCGAATTTTTCTCGATAGGCTGGGTATAGTTCGACAAATGCATCAGATAAATGTTGTAGTGCTGTTGCATCGAATTGTCTCTCCTTTTTATAAATGTATGCTTTGCTTCCATCTTCGAGGACGAACTCAAACGGCAGCTGCGTGTATGCCTGCCCTAGCGGTTCGCCCGCGAGTAATGCCTCTGCTAACACGCCAATTACCCGTTGATCTTGATATGCAAGGTGATAACCCACTGGGTTGGTCACAACATATCGTGCTTTGAAGAAGTGAAACGGGAGTCCATCTCTTTTGTCCACGTCGTGCGTCACCATGATTTTTTGCTCTAACCCGGCGAGCGAAGATTCAAAGCTGTGGCACCCGTTTGCTATGATGCTTCCATTTAAGACTTCCGAGCTGGCTAAGACATAAATTTTGGCGTCTGAATCGCGTGAGGCTATTAAGGGTGTGTAACAAATTGTGTATGCGGTCGAGATCTTGTCTTTTCAAGGGGTACCGTCGTATCTGAGAAAAAACTTCACCCACCGGACCTAACCGGTTGCTGATATCTGGGTAAAATACAATGAGGAGGTTGAGCACAGAGGTGACGCTTAGTGAACTGATAAACACCGCTTTCAGCAGATGCGTTTTTAGCTCCAAATACAAGTTCTGCCAGAAGAACGCGGTAAAGATGGACAGTATAACTGAGATTCCATAATGATGATGAACACCGATGCTCTGAGTTCTGGTAAACAGGAAGAACGTTACGATACATTGCACAATGAGAAAGAGCGCAATGAGCTTTTTTCCTTCAGTCGTTGCCATTTTCACAAGTCCAAGAGACGAGGTGGCGAGAAACCAAAGTCCATAATGATGTATTAGGCCCAGAAAGTGAGGCAGGACTGAATCACTCTCACGATACGCAGAGTAGATATCTCGATAGTCCGTAGTTGACATGCGGACTGCAATCGGGGTGGCAACAGCGAAAAGAATCAGGACGGCTATTACACTCACCATCAGTGCGTTTCTGAAGCCTAGTCTGAGTTTTTCAATTGGATGGCCATCGTTGTGATGAATGCCTGCCCAGGTAGTGATACACATAGCGAAGAGAAATCCAACGACCCAGTAGGCGTACCACCTCCTCAGTAGTATTAACAGGCTTAAGAGGAGACCTTGGGCGAGGATATCTCGGCTGGTCTGATCCGCGAGGTCTTTGCGGAAGTACAACATAAGAACGGTGAAGATGACAATTACACCTATGACATCAACGTACCCAAGCACTACTGGCGTCCAGAACTGCGGCGAGAGGCCGATAACTACGGTGGAGATGAATGTGAGTACGAAGGCATTGGCTTCCTTTTTGTCTCTATGTTGTGTATCGAATTCTCCCATCAACCGTGTGAAAAGGGCGATTGCGGGGAAAGCAAAAAGAACGACGATCGATAGAATGTATGCGAATCTGCTTGAACCAAAGCTGAAGTAGAATGGCATCTGAAAAAGGGCTGGCAAGATGTTGTAATCACTCTTTCTCACAGAGGAGATTACAGTGCTGATTGCCTTGAGCGGACTCTGTCGGAGTCGCGCGCCGAGCTTACGATAGAGTCCGTGATAGTTCGCATAATCCCAGAAGTAAAGGTACTGCTCTTGTCTTATATACCAGACGGTACAGAGAGTGAGGAGAAGATAAATGGTAAAGAACAGAAGAATTTTGGCTAAGTGCACGGGTTTGCTCTTGTGAGTGCGGCCCTAGTGTTGCGCAATCTATACGCACGGGAAGATGAGCTTCAAGTCCCCGGCGCCGCTCAGGTGACTGCTGTCGCCACGCCTTTTTACGAGAATGTGCTGTTCGATTATGAACGATTGTCAGTGTTGAGAATCTCCGTCTCTCGTGTTAGAGAAGCTTCGGATGAAGGAGCGTCTGCAATAGCACGCGCACTTTTCTTACGATTGTTGCTGCAAGGAGCTGTTTAGCGAGCTTGATCATATGCGGATTCCGGGCGAGGCAAAAATCGATAGAACCTTAGATGCCAACGTCCATCCTTGCGAGAAATATCTCACTCAGTTACATCGCTCCCAGCTTGTGGAAAACGACCTTTCGGGAAAAGGATGCACGGGGCCGCAAGGGAGGTATCAGGAGCAGGATGTAGGATCTTCTGTTACCCCCACAGCATTCCGGGAGTTTCGTTGGGGAGCGAAATTCAACAAGGACGCTGTTTACCTTGCCGATCGGCAGCCACATACATCTTATGCCGCAAAGGCGGAAATCAAGAGTGGCGCTGCTGCTGCGCGCGTGATTTCTTCTGCCGTTCCTCGTTCTGATTGGTCTAGCCGTCGAGCTCTAGAGGCGCTGCAGCTGTTGGCGGACTTCTTTTTGAGGTTTCGAGATGGATGAGCGTATCAATACGCGACTCCCATCGTGGCGAACGGCTGTGCTTTTAGCCATAGTGCTTTTCGTGACCTACGCTCCTATTCTGATTGTCCCCTATGCATTCATGGATGACTACTCGCTCCTATTTGCAGCCGTGCGTCCACAATCGTGGGAGCGGACCCAGGAAAGAGTGCTGAAAATCGCCGACGGCCGGCCGCTCTTCGCGTTCCTGATTGACGGTGCCTATCATTCTCTCTCGAGTATCGCAGACCTACGATATCTACGTGCAGGGGGAGTTTTCGGCATTAGCCTTTTAGCGTGGAGTCTTTGCCGCCAGGGAGTACGTGCGGGGTGGGGATACCATCCGTCTCTTTTTCTGTCGATCGTTATTTGTACTCTTCCTCCGTTTCAAGTGTATGCCTCTTGGGCGATCAGCGCTTTTACTCCATTCGCGGCGCTGATTGCCGGGAACGCATTTGTTTTGGCGGAAAGCGGAATTGACAAACAAAAAGTGTGGTCCAGGTGGATACACGCTATTGGGGCTGTGTCGCTCTTCCTTGTTGCCTTGTTAATTTACCAACCGGCCGCCATGTTCTTTTGTGTTTTTGCGGCTCTTGTCTTGTTGAAGTCGCAGGTCTCTCCTCACTTTCTCTTGCGACGCTTGTGTTGGCATGGCGGCGTTATGAGCGTTGGGCTTCTCGCTGGGTTTGGTGTGAGTAAGCTGGGCACAGCTCTGTACGAGAGAGAGCTGCTTGGACCGTCGCGTATTCACTTGACTGCTGATCCGTGGAGAAAGGCGGTCTGGTTTCTCTACGAGCCTCTTGCCTGCGCGTTGAATCAGATCAACCTTTTTCCGCGTTGGTGGTCTTCTCTCGGTATGCTTATCTTCATTACTTTCGGCATGCTGCTGTATTTCCACGAGACGAGAGGGGAACGTTTGTGGAAGTTGATACTCTGTTTCTCCCTCCTCCCTGTCAGCTATCTGCCGAATCTAGTGGCAGCGGAAAATTGGGCTGCGTACCGTACGCAATCAGCTCTGGCAGCGCTTGTTGCTGTGTACACCTTTTTTGCCCTCTGGGGATATGGACGGACTGTTTCTCGCTCAACGCCTATTTGCTCTGTGGTCGGCATGTTCGGTATCGTTGCGCTTGTGAGCGTACTTTGTGCTGTGCATAACGTCAGTATGTATTTCGCTCTTCCCCAGTTGTTAGAATCATCGTGGTTGCGTAAACAGTTGGCACAACGAGACCTTTCTCATGTTAGTAGCATTTACATTATTGGATCTCGGAGAGAAGATTTGCTTGCGCCTAGTTGGCGCTATGATGAATTTGGTTTTCCCTCGTCGGCCGCCGCGTGGGTTCCAAAGCCCGCAGTGTATCTTCTCTTGCGGGAAATGAATCCGGAGCGAGTGGATTTACCTATCGAGGCGGTTTCTCCAACCGGGCCGTTTACGCCGCCTTCTGACGCTCTGGTGATAGATATGCGCAAGATGGCCGAGGCTCGCTAAAGAAAATAGGGAAGTGTGGCAACGGAACAGAAACATGGTGGTGCCTCCGGGCAAGCAGAGGTTGGCAGCGAGTAAGGAACATACGCTGAGCTGTTGAAGCGAGGCAATGTTGAGGAGCTCTGCCGCTCGTGGTAGAGAGACTCTGCAGGATGGAGGTTCCAATGTTTGACCGTATTTCTTTTGATCGGCATATCCTGAATAGCCGAGCATACATTCGTGGCATGCGTATTCCCGTTTCTGTAGTTGTCGGCCAGATTGCCTATGGCGCGACAGTAGGTGAGGTATTGGCAGAGTACCCTGACCTTGTATGTTGCCTGGCTAACGCAAGAGGAAATACATCCCGAGTAGGAGATGCGCTTTCTCGCTGACATGGGAAGTCTGAACATATCGTAGAATGGCTGCGAGCTAACGGTCATGAAGCCATTCACCTGGCTCGAGTCTTAGCCGAGTCAAATCAAGACCTAGAGGATGGAGCAATCATTGCGGTAGACGAGGGAAGGCACCGGGTGCGGTTGCTGCCTCTCGGACAACAACGTTAAAGACCCTTTCCTGCAATGTTTCTCGCAGAAAGAGAAAATTCTTCCATGCGTATCGTCCAAGTCGTGCAAGGATTTCCTCCGGAAAGCTTAGGGGGAACGGAAACTTATGCCGCGCAGATCTCCTCGACTCTCCAGGCACGCGGACACGACGTGCACGTGTTTACGCGGAGCAATGATGTGGAACGCTCGGAGTATGCCGTCGACACGGCTATGCGTGACAGCCTACCGATTACGCGGATTAATAATACCTTTCGTCGTCTCGAAAACTTCACGCAGAGTTACGACAATCCGCAAATCACACAACACTTCAGCGTGTTTCTCGATCGTGTCTCACCCGATATCGTGCATATTCATCACTTGATGTATCTCTCGGCCGGCTGCGTGCGGGAAGCCACGCGACGAGGCATTCCTGTGGTGATGACGTTGCATGATTATTGGCTTATCTGCCAACGTGGGCGGTTTCTGAAATCGGATTTATCGTTGTGTCCCGGACAGACGGATGACGGATGTGCGCGGTGTTTTGCCCATCTCCTGGCTGGAAAACTCACGCCTGTCTATCAGCGGTTCAAGCCAGCTCCAGGGACACACCTCTGGCTCCGTGACCTCTTACGCTGGGTGCATGCGAAGTACGTTGCGGTTCATCCTGCCTCGCCGCAGGCACGTGCGCAGATCAATCAGCGTATGCAACATATCCATGAACTGTGTCAGCAAGTGTCGCTTTTTCTTGCTCCGTCTCGGTTCCTACGTGAGCAATTTATCGCGTTCGGTGTCCCATCGGAGAAGATTATTTTTTCGCAGTGTGGGCTGCCGCCGCTGATCCTTACTCAAAACGGAAATGAACGCCAAACTGTTATGCCCGCACAGCCTGTCCCCGGTCCCTGCTGGGGAGCGGGCATCCAAGGGAATCAATCTCAGGCCTCCAGCTCATCCTCCTGGATTCCCGCTTCCGCGGGAATGACGAAATCCGAGTCGAAACAGCGGCGGCTCGTCTTCGGCTACATCGGTGTTGTTGATCCGGTGAAAGGTATTCACCAGCTCGTCGAAGCCTTCGAACCCTTAGCCAACGCGGAACTCCGCATCTATGGTGGCGAGACTGACTACGCGCCCTATCCTGACCGTAGGCGGTTTCTTGCCCAGCTGCAGCGCTCGCCGCATATCCGCATGATGGGACGCTATGAGCATCGTGAGGTTGGCCGTATTCTTGGTGAGGTTGATGTTGTCGTCGTTCCCTCAATCTGGTACGAGAACGCTCCGCTGGTCATCCGCGAGGCATTCTTGGCACGGAAACCAGTTGTGACAGCGGCATTCGGCGGTATGCCGGAGTGGATACAGAACGGGGTCAATGGTTTGCTGTTCCGCCCCCGCGATGTTGCCGACCTGCGACGAACACTCGAGCGGTTTATTGCTGATCCGTCTTTGGTCGTGCAACTCTCGAAGAGTTTTCCTGCCGTGCAATCTATCGCAGCCGATGCAGAGACGATTGAAGGACACTATCTGGCTCTCCTTGGGCAACGACAATGACGGATTCCGTATCACTTGCGATTCCTTGCCGTGCGAGTGAACCTGGACTGAGGCAAACGTTGGTTAGTCTCTGTGATGCATGTTTGCACCAGGAGTTACCCCCTAGGCTGATCGTAGAGATGCTGATTTGTATTAATGGTATTCGACCGGACGAAGAGGCCCAACCGCTGACGGCAGTGCGGGAGTTTTGCCGGCAACATCAGGTTGAGTGTGAGGAGCGGTGGGTCGGCGAGCGGGGAAAGAAAGAATCAGAATGGGCGACCAGAAAAGAATCGGAGAATCGGAGAATCGGAGAATCGGAGACGAGGAACGGTGCGGAAGTCGCCGGGGCTCCCAGTCACCGGGGCTCCCAGTCTTTTCCTCGGTGTACCGTCCTGCTAACCGAACGCAAAGGCAAACCTCCAGCCTGGAATGCCCTATGGCGATGGACTACGGGGAATATAGTATTGTTTTCTGATGCAGACGTGCGCATTGATCGTGACGCTGTGCTTGCACTCTATACCCGAATGCAACAAGAGCCGATGCTGAACTTGGTCGCGGCACGGGAAGTGCCCTTTCTCCCTGATGGTGGTACATTGTGGGGCCGAATGGGCGCGATTCCTTATCGTTTTAATTTTGGCAATGCTGGAGGAAGGTTACTCTTGCTGCGCAAAACCGTGCTTGCGGACGGTATTCCCGACGACTTGTTACTTGAAGATGCATGGCTCACCGTCGCGGTGGGCAAGTCGCACGTGGCAAAAGAACTCAACGCTCGAGTGTTTTTCGTGCCTCCCATAACATGGAGTGATTATTTTGCCGAGCGCGTACGGACGGAAGCGGGAAAGTTACAAATCCTGCGCGAGCATCGACAGCTTCTTGCTGCGGGGCCGATCGCGCAGTATCGATGGTCGCACTTCTGGCGGGAGCTTGCTTTTAGCGAGTATCCGTTGGTGTTCTTGTCTCTGGCGATCAAGGGCGTGGCACGGTTGTGGGCGGGACTGGCATTGCTGCGCAAGGACTTTTACTCGTTGTATCATCCATTCTCGTCCACTAAGGAGTGGAGAGGGGGAGGAGAATGATCAAAGCTTCGATCGTGATTCTGACCTGGAACTCGACTGACCTCTTGCGCGGCTGCTTACAGTCATTGGTGGCGGCCCTCACTCGATATCCATATGAAGTAATTGTGGTTGATAATGGCTCACGAGGGTACACCCCGGCCTCGTTGCGGCTGGAGTTTCCGTGGATGCAACTCCTGGTGAATCGAGAGAACCGCGGAGTCGCGCCGGGGCGCAATCAAGGCATCTGTGTTGCGCACGGGGAGTATATTATCTTGCTTGATGATGACACCGTGGTCGACCCCGACGCTTTCGATCGTCTCATTTCCTACCTGGATACGCACCCCCGCGTGGGGTTGTGTGCACCAAAGCTTGTAGGCGACGATGGACAACTGCACCTCACTTGTCGTTACTATCCGACGTTGCTTGATAAGCTCGCACGACAAGTGCCGTGCGCTCGTGCCCAGCGCCTGCGCCGGGAGACGGAGTTGGCGAACTGGGATCACAACTCCATTCGTGCGGTTGACTATGTGATCGGTGCGTGCCAAGTCGTCCGTCGCGAGGCGCTGATAGCGGTGGGGCTGTTAGATGAGAAAATCTTTTACGGGCCGGAAGATGTTGACTTCTGTTTGCGATTACGGCAAGCGGGGTGGCAGGTGATCTACAATCCCGAAGCCGTGGTTATCCATAAAGAGCGGCGTGTGGCACGTTCGTTTTTCTCGGGGCTGAGTTGGAAACACATGTGGGGCATAAGCTACTACTTCTGGAAACACGGTTACCTGTTGTCGCGGCGGAAACTTTATCGTCGCCTGGCAGAGACGCAGCCGTGTGAGATGTTGTCCTCTTCGTAACCGACGCGATATGACGGACACGGCTTTTCCAGGCACGACTGTGCGACGACGGACGCTGCGCTATCAGACCACACTATTGGTGTTGATGTTGGCTGATGTCGTTTGTGTACTGTTGATGTACTTCATTGCTTTCATGCTACGTATTCACGTCTCGTTTCCATTTACGGTAGATTTGCTGCCGTCGATTCGTTTTACCGAAGTGAATCACCCGCTGTTTATCCTGGCCGCGTCGCAAATCGTTCTGCTGTATTTTTTCGGTTTTTATGATTTACATTCTCTCGTGCATCGTACGCGGCTCGTGACCAATGTTGCTGCTGCGTTAGGCGTGCAATTGCTTGCGACCTCGGCATGGTATTTTTTCCGCGGCGATCTATTCTTTCCCCGCTCGGTGCTGGTCCTGTTGTGGATTCTCAACACGGTTGGTGTAACGAGCTTACGCATTCTCGTTGCCCGCTGGCTGGCACGGGTGCGTCCCCTCCGGGTCCTTTTAGTTGGAGCGGCAGCGGATCTCCAGACCTTTGTGGCCGAACTCCCAGAGGTCCTCCATACGCCAGGGTTAGTGCTAGTTGGCTTAGTGACTGTCGATGTCCAGATGCCGGCAAATCCGCGGGCAGCTGTGCCTTGGCTTGGCGCTGTGGATACTCTTCCTGATCTCATGCATGAGTACGACATCGAAGAAGTCATACTCTTATCGCAACCGACCTGGAAAGATTCTTTTATCGATCGATTAGTGCGATCGTCAGGTGGATGGCGAGAACAGGAAGATCGTCCGCGTGTGCTTGTGGTGCCTTCGGTGTACGATATCCTTGTTGGCCGGGTGTCAACGCTGCAGTTGCACGATGTGCCATTAGTTGAGGTGCTCAAAGACCCGCAAGAAGATCTTGCTTTCCTTATCAAAGAAATGCTGGATGTGGCGCTTGCCGCCGTGCTCTTATTGCTCTGCTGCCCGGTGTTAATTGTTACGGCATGCGGTATCAAGCTTACCTCTGCCGGTCCGATATTGTACCGTCAACGACGCGTTGGTCGCGACAGTAAAGAATTCGTCATGTACAAACTTCGCACCATGATTGATCAGGCGGAGGAGGCAACCGGGCCGGTGCTGGCAGGAGCAGATGACGGACGGATCACGCAGGTTGGACGACTTTTACGGGCAACGCGGATCGACGAAATCCCGCAACTCTTTAACGTCCTGAATGGCACAATGAGTTTGGTCGGCCCGCGCCCCGAGCGCCCAGAATTCGTCGAAGAGTTCCTCCGAACGATTCCCGGCTATGCCGAACGCCTACAGGTCAAACCTGGACTGACTGGGCTCGCCCAAGTAAATGGCGAGTATCACACCACCGCAGAATACAAACTTAAATATGACCTCGCGTACATTTATAACTATTCGTTGTGGTTAGACATGCGGATTATGGCAGAGACCGTGAAGGTGATGTTGACGCGGAGAGGAGTGTAAAAGAAGTCATTAATATGACACTGGGCAACCTTATATAGCGTCGAGAGAGGGTTGCATGAAGCAGTGACAAAGATGGACACGGGAAAGCAGGGAGAAGAGGGGGTGAAGGCTGATAGCGTAAGGATGACGCTTCTCGCGCTCTTTTTCTTTTCCTTTCCCTTACCGGTTGCGTGGCAACAAACTGTGCTCTTCCTCCTCCTTGTTCTATTAGGGGTGCACTGTTGGCATGAGCGACGCTGGCCTCCCACATTGCTTGATCGTCCGCTCTTCCTGCTGTTTGGTACGTTCCTGCTCTCGTCGCTATTCAGTCCTGCGGTAGGAAACTCACTGCTTGGGTATCGAAAGTTGTGGCTTGTCGGTGCATTCTTTATTACAGCGACGCTCATTCAAAAGCCAAAGGAGATTGAGCGTCTGGTCTCGCTATTAGCGATAATGGCGAGTGTGGTAGCCGCATATGGGATCGTGCAGCATTATACGGGAATTGATCTCAACAAACAGTTACGTGGAAAGCCGCCGTCGCTTGATCCTTTTTGGTTTGGACGAGACGAAGGCTTCAGGATCAAAGGCTTTCACCCATCTGGTATTACCTTTGCTCATAGTTTGTTGTTTCCCCTCACATTTGTAACTGTATGGTTGTCATGTGTTGGACTCTCGATCCGCCAGCGGCTGTTACTTGCAGTGGGATGGGGTTTGATGGCATTCGCACTGCTGTTTTCTCTAACTCGTGGGGTGTGGCTAGCATATCTTGTTGTGCTGTTTCTTCTCGGAGTTATCCGTGGTGGTAAGACATTAGTGGGCGTAACAGGTGGAGCGATCGTCCTGGGTGTTTTCTTGATGACTGCTGGTGCGGGCGTTCAAGAGCGACTACAGTCAACCTTCAATCTAGTACAGAACCTGCCGCGCAGTCAGATCTGGCAAGCAAATATCGAGATGATCAAGGAGCGACCAGTGCTTGGTTGGGGGTATGGAAACTATCGCCAATTTCGCGCTCCCTTCTATGAACGACATCCACAGGCAAATCACACTGGACATGCGCACAACACTTTTTTACAGATAGGAGTTGATGGTGGCTTGATTGGGCTCGCGGCCTTTTTGTTTTTTTTCTGGTCGTTGCTCCGTATGGGGTGGGAGACCTATCAGCGCATCCCGCTCGCGGATGAACCATTCCGCAGCATGATGCTTGGCGCTTTGCTCAGTATCGTTGGCTTCCTTGTCGGCGGTTTGACCCAACACAACTTCGGCGATGCGGAAGTCGTTATCGTCATGTGGGCGATTGCTGGGCTTATGGTACGTGCGCGAGGATGGGCAGCAGAGAATGAAGAGGTGAGAGTTGAAGATTCAACAAGGGGAAAGACGACTTATACGTCCTCAACTCTTCACTCTTAATTCTTCACTGTTCACCGTCTAAAGCCCTTGCTGCTCCTCCCTCCCATCGATATGGTGAATACTACACAACATGCACCGTTTGTGGGGTTATATCGTTTGTTATCGCGCCCGTTATGTGCGCGGCATTCTTTGCCTGGTTGCTTCCGCGACTCTGGCGATGTCGATTCCTCTGTTGCTCAAATGGACCATCGAAGCGATTCAACAGCACCGTCCGTTTCATGACGTGGTGTTGTATGTACTGGCAATCGTTGGCATCGCGTGCGTCCAAGGTGTGGCCCGATCGTTCTCGCGCTTTTTGGTCTTCAACATTGGGCGCGACATCGAGTACCAACTCCGCAACGATCTCTTTACTCACTTGCAGAAGCTCTCGCTAGGTTACTATCAGCGCCAGGCGATTGGTGATTTGATGTCACGTCTGGTGAACGACGTGACGGCAGTACGTCTGCTGTTAGGGCTTGGTATCATCAACATATTGAATACCCCTCTGTATTACATCTATGCGGTGTCCGCGATGGTGATGATGGACCCTCGGTTGACGCTGGCGGCCTTAGCGCCCTATCCGCTGATGCTGCTGTTCGTCAAACGCATGAGTCGGCAGATGATGGAGAAAACCTTGAAGGTCCAAGAAGGACTCGCTGATCTTTCGACGCGGGTGCAAGAAGCTGTCAGCGGCATGCCGGTGGTGCGCGCCTATGTCCGTGAGGATTGGCAAGCTGCGGAGTTTGGGCGCCGCAACGATATTTTTCGTGAGGAAAGTATGAGCCTCGCGCGCGTGCGTGGTTTGTTCCCGCCATTCATGAAGGCAGTGTCCGGTCTCGGACTCTTAGTGGTGCTCTGGTATGGTGGCTCGCACGTGATCGCCGGTCGACTCAGTTTGGGTGATCTCGTCGCCTTTATGGGTTATCTCCACCTGTTAGCTTGGCCGACTATGGCGCTGGGTTGGTTAATCTCCATCTTTCAGCGCGGGCAAGCGGCGCTGAAACGCTTAGAAACCATCTTTCAAACTCAACCCGAGATCGTTGATGGTCAAGGAGACGGGTTGGCACGACAGATTCGCGGTGAGATTGATTTTCGAGATGTTGACTTTGGTTATCGTGCGCAGGTCAATGGTCACTTAGTGTTACGCGATATTAATGCTACTATTCCCGCCGGAGCGACTGTCGCGATCGTCGGTCGTATGGGTTCAGGAAAAAGTACCTTGGTGCAACTGCTGCCGCGCTTGTTCGATGTGCAAAATGGCACGATTACCGTCGACGGCCAAGATATTCGTACGTGTTCCTTGGCGGCATTACGGCATTGGGTAGGGTTCGTCCCGCAAGACCCGTTTCTGTTTTCAACCCGAATCAAAGAAAACATTGCATTCGCGTTGCCAGCCGTAGATATGGAACGAGTACGATGGGCCGCGCGTGTTGCTCACCTCGATCAAGATATTGCGGACTTTCCTCGAGGCTATGACACTGTTGTCGGTGAACGCGGGATTACTCTATCCGGTGGGCAAAAACAGCGGATGACATTGGCTCGTGCGCTGCTCGCCGATCCCCCGATCCTGATCTTGGACGATGCGTTGTCGAGTGTCGATGCGCAGACCGAACGCGAGATCTTGCGCGGCTTGCGGGAAGCGACCCATGAGAAGACGGTCGTGGTGATTTCTCATCGTATATCTGCAGTTCGTGATGCGGATATGATTATCGTGCTCGATGACGGTCGTATCGTTGAGACCGGCACACATACCCAACTCGTTGCGCGCGGTGGAATTTACACCGACCTCTTTCAGCAGCAAGCATTGGAAGAAGAACTCGCAGAGCTATGACGCACGACGGACATCGTGAAGAAGCACTAGGGAAGACGTACGATGCCGCGCTGCTGCGCCGGTTATGGCGCTACGTACGTCCCTATCGTGGACAGTTTATGCTTGCGATTATCTGCCTGCCGCTGACGTCAGCCTTTCTCCTCGTGCAGCCGTACATCCTGAAACTCGCGGTAGACGGCTATATCGCACGTCACGACACTGCGGGCTTGGCGAGGACTGGCTTGTTATTCGTTGTTGCCTTGATTGGTGAGTTCGTTTTCTTCTATCTCCAGTACCAAGCCACCATGACCGTTGCGCAACGTAGTCTTTCGGATCTGCGCATTGATTTGTTCAATCACTTGCAAAAGTTACCAGCGAGTTTTTTCGATCGGAATCCTGTGGGTCGCCTAGTGACGCGCCTGACCACAGATGTTGATGCCATCAACGAAGCGTTTACTGCCGGAACGCTGACGATTTTCATGGATGTGCTGACTCTGATCGGCATTATCGTGATTATGTTGACGATCAATGTGAAACTTACGGTCGCTACCTTGGCGTTGTTGCCGCCACTGCTGATTGCGATGAACTTTTTCCGTGTACGCTCACGCGACACCTACCGTGCCATTCGTGAACGCCTGGCGCGGATCAACGCGTTCTTACAGGAAACGCTGTCAGGGATTGCCGTGGTGCAACTCTTTGCGCAAGAGAAAAAACTGTTCGCTGAATTCGACGAACGCAACCGCGAGTTTCGTGACGCGAATCATCTCTCAAACATTTACGAAGCAACGTTGTTCTCTCTTGTCGAAGCTGTGGGCTCGATCTCGATCGCGCTGATGCTGTGGTACGGAGCCATACAAATCGGCGCCGGAACTGTGGCCTTAGGTACGCTGGTGGCGTTCATCGAATACCTGCAGAAATTCTTTGTGCCTATCCGTGAGTTTGGTACGAAGTACACAACCATGCAGTCAGCAATGACCGCAGTCGAACGCGTATTTCAGTTGCTTGACACTCCGGTGACGATCGCCTCCCCCTCCTCGCCGCGCCAGCCGGAGCAGGTACGCGGACGCATTGTATTTGATCACGTATGGTTTGCCTATAAGGAAGAAGAGTGGATTCTGCGCGATGTGTCGTTCGCTATCGAGCCGGGACAAAAAATTGCCTTGGTCGGCGCGACCGGGGCAGGCAAAAGTACAATCAGTAAGCTCCTCAATCGCTTTGCCGATGTGCAGCATGGATGCATTCTGATCGACGGCGTCGATGTCCGCGACTGGGATTTACACACGCTCCGTCGTCACATCGGGGTCGTATTACAAGATGCGTTTCTGTTCGCCGGCGATGTCGCAACTAATATTACCCTAGGCCGGAGCGAGATTGGGCAAGCAGACTTGGACCGCGCTACCCGCTATGTCAACGCCGACCGCTTCATTGCGCAGCTCCCACGTGGGTTTCACGAACCGATCCGCGAGCGCGGATCCAATCTGTCGGTTGGACAACGCCAATTACTCTCATTTGCGCGCGCGCTTGCCTATAATCCCGCCATTCTTGTGCTTGATGAAGCCACTTCGAGTGTCGATCCAGAAACCGAGCTGTTGATTCAGGACGCGATGACGAAGTTAATGACAGGCCGAACCACGATCGTCATTGCCCACCGCTTTTCCACGATCCAACATGCCGACCGCATTATTGTGCTTCACAAAGGACAAGTGCGTGAAATAGGGACGCATCACCAACTCATCGACCAACGCGGCATCTACTGGCGATTGTATCAACTCCAGTACGGCCATCAGCCGTCAGCTGTTAGTCCTCAGCTAGCGGAGGTTGGCGACTAGGGAATGGGAAAAGGGGAAATGGGAAAATGGATAAGCGGAGAAATGGCTAAAAGGGAAAGGAGAACGACGCAGTCAGAGCAACGGAGCTTTTTATCCCTTTATCCTTTTATCCCTTATCCTTTATCTATTGTTCCCCTTTTAATTGTTGCCTTTTGTCTTGTTTCCTGTTCTCCTACCTACGTTCTCCGTGCTGGCTATGAAGAAGCTAAAATCCTCTGGTATCGTCGCCCAATCGTTGAGGTTCTTCAGCGCCCGAATCTTGATGCCGCAACTCGCGAGAAACTGGAAATGGTCCTCCGCGTACGGCAGTTTGTTGAGCACGACCTCGGGTTTAAGACCGGGGGTAGTTATCAAACACTGACCGAGATTGCTCAGCCGCCGACTGTGTACGTCATGACTGCGGCTCCGCGCACCAAGCTAGAACCTTATACTTGGTGGTTTCCAATTATCGGACGTGTAGCATATAAGGGCTACTTCAATCTGAGTGAAGCCAGACAGGAAGCGCAAAAGCTGGAAGCACACGAGCACGATACCTATATCCGGCAAGCTTCGGCGTTTAGTACGCTGGGCTGGTTCTCTGATCCGTTGCTGCCGCATCTACTCAGGTATGACAGGGAAACGCTTACTAACATTGTTATTCACGAACTGTTTCATACGACTTTTTATATGAATGGTCAGTCGGCTTTTAATGAATCGCTAGCAAACTTCGCTGGTCATCGTGGGGTTGTCGCCTTTTTCACCAAAGAGCAGGGCAGCGAATCTACGGTGACCCGTCATGCCGTGACAACGTGGGAAAATGAACTCGCGATCGCCAATTTTCTTGGCGGCGCAGCCGAACGGCTGAATACATTGTATGACTCAAAGTTATCAGAAGGAGAGAAACTGCAGCAACGCGAGCAGGTGTTTGCGCAGGTCCAAGCAGAGTTTCGGCGATTCCCTGCGACGGTGCGGCGCAATGCCGACCTTGCCACGATCAAACTCAATAACGCGGTGATTCTCCAGTACCTCGTGTACCTACGGGACCTTGTCCTCTTTGAACAGGTCTATCAACAGAACGGCCAGGACCTCCGTGTCACATTAGAAAAAATCACCCAGGCGGCACGCGACAGCGATGATCCATTTGTTGCGACGCGAGCGTTGGCAGGAGATGGTTCATCGTAAATCAGACTGAGAGCATTTGTATACCGCTGCACTTGCTGTGAAATCCTCCCTGTCCGTCCTTTTCCACCTGTGGCCGGTGGCAAGCCAAAGGGGGGGCTACAAGCTCCCTTTAGAAAAGCCTGTCCTGCCTGCGGCACTGGCGCAAGCAGGACAGGCTTCAACAAGCTCAGGACAGGCCTGTCGAAGGATTGAAGGACAGGCTACACGCTGCGCGGGGATTTGGCCAGGAACTAGATCAATCTCCTGTTGGCGACTTAGCTACGGCCTTTTGGCTTTTTTTTGCCAGCGGCAATCGCGGTTCATCTGCATCGGGATTCAGCGCTTGTTGACGGCGATACTCGAGACAGCGGTCGGCAATCCAATTGACGGCCTTGATAACTCCTGCGCGCACGGCACGCTGGGTCAGTGGCTCTGAGGCAACGGCAGAGCGAAGCAAGTCAGCACTGAATATTCCTTCTAAGGTTGGAGAAAAATCTTGCGGTGCAGTAGGAATACGGGTTTCACTAATAAGCCAGCCAGTTTTTCCATCAAAAAGAGACAAGGCTATTTCGACCTGATCGGTCTCACTGGTTGAGAGATTGGAAAAGGCCCGCTCGGCAGCGGCCGTCGCCACTCCTCCATGGCTCGGGTCAGCCGTCCCGAGTAATGGGTCTGCGGCAACCCCAGCTGCGACACTTGCCGGACTTAAGCGATACGCAATGACAGAGCCAGAGACAAAGAATTCGGGCTCTTCATGACTACCAACTTGGGCGGTGATAAACTCCCCTTTCTTTCCTCGGACGGTCTTTTCTTGTGGTTCTAACACAGAAAACTGGCCAGTTTGCCAAAGGGCGGTCACAAGTTGGGCTTCCATGCCACGCCCCAAGAGGTTTCCTCGGCGAGGGGCTCGTCCTCGTGTCCGATCATCGAACTCGACCACTGCAATCTGAGCTTTGTCACCTAACCACCCTACTTGCGGAGCTGGTGGAGGAGGTGGGGACACCGTAACGCGTGGTGGAGGGGGCGGGGCCGCCGAACAAGAAGCGATGAAGAAACACAGTGTAACCGTAAGCCAGCGATAACATTGACGTCGTTGCATAGTGATTGTGTCTACACGTCCAGCAACTGGGGTATATAAATTTATTACTCTTTTTGTAGGGCTGGAGCAAATTTATGCCCTGTTGGGCAGGATTATAATCTTGGATCAACTGGCTCACTTTCCAAGGCCAGGACCCCAAACACACACTCGTGCACGCGATAAAATGGCTTACGCTGGACGAAACGTTCCAGTGGCTCGATACTCAAAGCAAACTCACGCAGTGAGAGTAAGCGCTTGGCTGACAGTCCACGGGCACGTAAGCGCTCTAGATGCTCAGGAGAGGTATACTCTGGTCCATAAATAATCCGCAGGCATTCACGTCCGCGGCACTTGATAGCTGGCTGAACCAAGCCACGTCGCCCTCTGCGTAGTAAACTCGAATCATGCGCAAGCGACTCGCCACCACGACAGGGAACAGTAACGAGTTTTGCCTGCAATGGAATGGGTGTCGCAGCCAGTTCGGGCCGATCTTTGCTCCGTCCGTTCAAGGCCGAACCGAAGACCTGCGCAATGGTGACACTGAGAAATGAGGAGGCGCCATACGGGCGATCGTCGACATACTGTTACAGTGCAAACCCTTCTCCTGTGGGTCGCCACTACGTCGGACGAGACCGATAGGGTCAACATCGAGTAAGAGGGCTGCGGTGTAACGTTCGGTCGTAGCTTCAGAATAGAATACGTGCGCTTGGCCGAACGCAAGATCGAACGACTGCACGCGAGAGGGATTCTTATGCAACAAATAGCCCAGATCCGTTGCCGGTTGATAGGTGGTGGTAATGGTGAGGAGCACGTAAAAAAATGATGAAGACAAAAGGCTATAGGCTGCAGGCTATAAGGAAGATGAAAGTGTCTAAGTCCTACAGCCTTCGACCTTTTTCTGTTCAGCATTCATCGTTTTGCGTTCTGCGTTGAGGTTAGTGTTGTAAAAACTCCACCGCTGCCTTTGCAACTTTGCCTTCTAGTCCCCAGAAAAAATGGTCAGCACCGTCAACAATGACCAATGACTTGGGGTGGGGGAGTTTTGCAACGAGGTCATTCAATCCTGGTACTGGCGAGTAGTTATCGTGATCGCCGCTGATCAGCAGCTTTGGCTTTGTCACGCTCTGCAAAAACGAGACATCGCGCATGCCAATAGGCAATGCGACGCCAATCAGTTTGTGAACTCTGGAATCGTCAGCGCCAGCATGTAAGCCGACCATCGAGCCGAACGAATATCCTGCGACAACGACGGTCGGTACAGTCTGTCGGCTTAAGAGACAAGTCACTGCAGCCTTCACGTCATCTACCTCAGCGTTCCCTTCGTCGTGCTCTCCTTCGCTGTTTCCTACGCCACGAAAATTGAAACGCAGCGTGACAATGCCTGCTGCCTGAAACGCCTCGACCAGTGCAGAGACGACGTTGTTATGCATCTCACCGCCATACAAGGGATGCGGATGGCAAACGACGGCACCGATCTGCGGAGTTTGCGCTGGTATCGACAGTAATCCTTCGAGCGTGAGGTCTCCGACTGGAAATGTAACGTGCTCTTCCATTCTTCTCTCCCTTTTTTCTCCGGCGAAAAGGGCAAGTAGGGAAAAGGTCAAAAGGAAAAATTGCTTTTTTTATCCTTTTCGCCCCTTCGCCATTTCCCCTTTTACCCTCTTCTTCGCTATAGCGAAATCTCCATCTCTTCTAGCCGTGCGATGCTCCAGCGTGTTGCTCCCCAGAAGAGGATGACTGTGAGTGACAATGCAACCCCAAAAGAGAGGATAATACTGTTCCAATCTTCAGTTGAGAGTGGCATGCGTTGGAAATTGCGAACTAAGAACAGATGTACCGGCCACGCTTCCAGGACGACGATAAGCCCGATAAAGACGATGCTAAAGGCCATGTAGAGCACGCCACCGAAACTAGCGGGAATTTTCGCCACGTGTTCGGCAGTGAAATTAGGATAAGCAATGCCGAAGGCCATGCCGAGCGCAACAAGCGCGACAGTCAACAACCCTAGGGTAACCGGTGCAAGGATCATCATAAAGGTCGAAACGCCGAGGAAATAGTTAGTGACAACTGCCAGGAGTTCCCCAAAGAACAATAGCGGAAGGAGCGCAACCCAAAACTTACTCCACCACCAACGCCGCAGATGTAGCGGAGCGCTCTTCAGCACCCAAAACGTCTTCCCTTCGAGGCTGAGCGCCGGAAACACAAAGCGTATCGCAATCGCAGAAATGACGAATGCAGCGAGTGCGAGGTTAAAGAATGCCACGAAATTTTGTAGATCAAGCATGCCGACGAAACCCGTGCCACGCGGCAACACACTAAAGTTGTAGACATACACGACAATCAACGCGAGCAGTTGGAACAGTTGTGACCACTGGCCAGTATCGCGGCAGAAAGTTTTGAGGTCTTTGACCACGGACACTCGCAGGGGTGCGGGAAATAGCCGAGCGATACCACGCAGGGTTGTGTCTGCCCATTGGCTTTGCCCGCCCTTACGCCGGCCTTCTTGCGCTTTCGACCAGCCAACGGGATACAGGGCCGTTGCAGTCCACGCTCCAGCAACGACAAGAAAAAGAGAGGTACTAAGTAATAACAAATAGTAGAAGACAGGTTCTCCCACTTTCAGTCCGAGGAACGGCAGGAGTGCTTCGCTCGCCCAAGTGCTCGGTAAAAACGGCGAGGTTGGCGTTTGCATTGCTGCGAGGAAAGCAACGAAATCAGAAAATGCGTCTGGATTGACCAACTTCTCTGGCTGCAACAAACGAAAAAACATATACAGCAGAGCAAGGAACAGCGCAGAAAAGACAATCAGCATATCCTTGCCGCGTTGTGCCGGAAGCATATAGGCCAATGCCATAGTAATAATGACCCCGATTGCCGCAGGAATGACTAAGAACGGAATCATAATGAGCAGGGTCATGACGTAATACAGCGGACCGCCGCTGTGCACGACACCATAGGCAAGGAATGCTGGAGCACTAAAGAGAAGAATCATCCACGAGGAATCGACTAGTGTCTCGACGAACTTGGCGGCAAACAAGCGCTCAGGTGGGACAGGGGCTGGCACTAACAAGAGGAGATCGCGCGAGAGAAAGAACGTTGAGAGTCCAGTAATGACATTACTGAACAGCAAAATGGCGAAGAAGGTAAGAAACACCATACTGAGTAGTTTTTGGTTCAAGACTGGCCCGAGATCAGGAATGGTGAGGAAATAAGAAAGCGCACGAGAGAAGAACCAGAACGTTCCGCCCCAAAAACACGTCATGAGCGTCAATAAGACGAGTGATCTTGTCCAGCTGCCTTTCTCTTGTCGTCGGAGCCCATTTCGCAAAGCAAGAAAGCGAGGGACCAATAAGAGTAACCAGTTGTGGCGTGTCAAATGCTGTGTGTTCATGTTATTACTGGGGAAAAAGTAGTCGGTAGTCAGCATTCATGTAGTCAGTAGAAAAAACTCCTCTTCATCTGTGACGGCTGACCACTGAGAACTGACCACTGATTCATGCCCGTAGTGCCTCAATCACATCCATCATGTCCGGCGCGGCGGTGAGTTTGAGGAAAATATCTTCTAAGCGATTTTCAGTGCCGGCTTGTTGCTGTAGCTCATCGAGCGTGCCCAGTGCTATCAGTTTTCCGCCGAGAATGATGCCGATGCGGTCGCACAACTCCTCAGCAACTTCCAAACTGTGAGTTGACATGAAAACGGTTTTACCTTTGAGAGTGAGTGAACGCAGTAGCGATTTGAATAAACGTGCGCCAATCGGGTCCATACCAACCATTGGCTCATCAACAACGAGAATGCGTGGATCGTGCAGAAGAGCAGAGGCGACCACGAGTCGTTGCTTCATGCCGTGCGAGTAGCTTTCAACCAGTTCATTTCCCCAATCCGTGAGGCTAAAGAAGTTCAGGGATTCTTCTGTTCGCTCACGACAAAGTTGTGCAGGGACTTGGTACAAGCCACCAACAAATTCGAGAAATTCGCGGCCAGTAAGCTTCTCGTAGACATAGGGACGATCTGGTACGAAGGCCGACATAGCTTTTGCCGCCAATGGATCAATAGCGAGGTCATGACCACCCAGCACGACACGTCCTGCCGTAGGCTTGAGTAGTCCCATCATCATGCGAATCGTGGTTGTTTTCCCTGCGCCGTTCGGACCAAGAAAGCCGAAAATCTCGCCCTCAGCAATATTGAGGTTGAGATCATTCACCGCAGTAAAGGTAGCAAATTTTTTGCTGAGATGCTCGAGTTGGATCATAGTTCCTCTGGGAAAAGTAGTCAGTAGTCAGTGGAGCAAACGCTTCTTTCTTATCTCCGATAACTGACAACTGATTCCTGAGAACTGACAACTTTTTTACTGATAACTGACGACTGATAACTACTTATACTCTACAATCTCCATCTGAACTTGCCCGATAATCTTGAGCAACGCCATATGCTCTTCTGGTCCGCCTTGAATAAACTTAATGTGAGTCGCGTCGGCAGGAAGCTGGTTGAGAACCGGATCTACAGTGACCCACTGGCCGAGCCAGACCTCTGACCAGGCATGATAGTAGAAGGCCCCATCCATATAGACGACGCCAGCCGCCATGCGCGAGGGGATTCCGGCTGCACGAGCCAGGGCTGTGAACAGCACTGCGTGTTCGTTACAGTCGCCTTTCCTGCTGCTTAAAGCTTCGAGTGCCGTCGGGATACCAACCGTGGGCTCTTTATCAAGTGTGATGTAAATCCAATCGAGCAGCTTACGCACTGCCCTCTGTGCATCCTGTTCTCCCTTGAGGATTTGCTGGAGCTGCTCTTTGATACGTGGATGATCACTTTGGAGAAAAGGCGTTGCAATCAGGTCTGGTGCCAATGTCGGATCACTTGCCGGAAGTTGATATGAGGTCAAAGTACCGAGCAACTCGTTAGTGATTGTCAGTGTGCCATCGCGATAGAGTTGCCGTGGGGGAAACGCAAAAAGTGCGGCGTCCGTTGGGCCAAAAACGCTCAAGCGGAGTTGCGTTATCTGACGTGGACTCGGGAGCGTGTTTCGCACCGGGATGGCAGCAGAGCTGACGAGATCGAGTGGAGTGCTGTCGGCCCAGCCATCGTTGATTGCTTCGCTTTGAGTCTCTCGTACAAGCATCAGCCCCAGAGCCGCTTCCTCTTTGACTACCTGTCCTTTGTGATCGATCCACGCGTGAACTGTCGTGCCGCCAAAACTCTCTGCGAGTTTGGTGGACGGTATAGAACGACCTTTAAGAGAGAGGTCTTCGTGCTCAATTGCGGTGACCTGGATCGTCTCTGTTTTCGCGGTGAGCGGGTTAAAGATACTGTAGCGTCGCTCTTCGCCGAGCTGTGGAACAGTGCCATAGAGCGTGAGCTGAGTGATAGTAGGGAGATAGAGTGGTTCTTGCAATGGAAAGGACAACGGCGATGAATTCCCACCGGTTGTGAGCTGTCCACGTAATTCTCGTTTGTTCCCGCCATCGCTGTGTATTTCCCCAGTAACTTGAAACACGGCTCCAGCGCTCACGAGACGAAAAGAAAAATCACGCAAGGCATATTGCTGATCGAGGTTGGCATGGACTTCGGTACGAACGTTCTGATCGGTATTCATCACTCGCAGTTTCATTTGCGATCGTTCTTGCCACTCATATCCATTTGCCAAAGGAGTAAGCGAACGATGAAAATAGCCGATTTTCTTATCCTGATGATAAATACCCATCCAACCGTCGTGGGCTGCAACTGGCTTGCCCGTCTGAACTGGTGTGGCCGAAGAAGGGGAGAGTGGAGCGGGTTGTGATTCGACTATCGTTCGGCGAATCAGCAGTCCCACCATAACGAGCCAAAAGAGAACGATGCTGATGCCGAGGAGACGTTTCATACAGCTCCTGTGACTTGTTTCTTCTAGACCCTTGTTTTACTGTCATCGGATGGTGGCACGATTTTCTTTAGAGTCCAAGCCATGACGGAGAATACGCTTCCTTCTATACCGACTGATGCGCCACGTTTTCTGGTCGACCGTATGCTAGGTCGGCTAGCTAAATGGCTACGTATTCTTGGATATGATACCGCATATTTTCTGCAACTTTCCTCACAAGGCCTCCTCCGCGAGGGACGCCGCCAGGGACGCATTATCTTGACGCGCGACACGCGCGTGCTCCGACAGAAAGACGCGCCGCCACTGGTTTTTATTCAGGACGATCTGTTCCGCGATCAGCTCAAGCAGGTGATTGCAGCCTGTCACCTTGATCCCCTAGCGCGACTTTTTACCCGCTGCGGTGAGTGCAATGAACTTCTGACCGAAGTAAAAAAAGAAGCGGTACACGATCGGGTGCCAGAGTACGTTTGGCAGACCCAGTCAGAGTTTCAGCAATGTCCAGGATGTCACCGCCTGTATTGGGGTGCAACGCATAAAGAACACGTGATAGTAGAACTCCGGCAGATGGGAGTGTTAGGAGAATCGTTAGCGTCCAGGGTCCAGAGTCCGGAACTAGAAAAGAAGACTGACAGCTGACGATTGAACGCTCTTACTCGCATAGAAGCTACTATTGACTGGCGTAATTGCTGAGCAACCGCTACAAGTGGTAGATAAGAAACTGGAGTAAGGTTGCAATGTCAAACGGTGAGATTCAAGACCTCAGAAGCTTTGATGATGTCGTGCGCCTCCTCGAAGTGCACCCGGAGTGGGTAGTACGGCTGCGCCCAATTCTGTTTACCAAAGAGCTACTAGCCTACCTGAGCAAATGGCCCGGTTGACCGAGCAGATGGCAGCCCTAACCGAGGTGCGACGCCATACGGATCAGAGAATCGGCGAGTTGGCCGAGGCGCAACGCCATACGGATCAGCAAATAGCAACTCTGGTGTTGAGTGTTCAGGCACTGACCGACGATATGGGCAAAGCGAAAGGAAAAGCGCCAGAAATGCATTACCGTATCTATGGTTCTCCCTTCTTTGGTGTCTTACTGCGTCGTCCTCAGATACTGTCGATGGCAGACCTCACTGACCTCCTTGATACAGCACTTGACTAAGGAATCCTCACTCCACTCGATGTCCGAGAAGTTCAACGAACAGATGTTATTGTTCGTGGCACCCGGCGGGCTGATGGAGCGTTAGTATATCTTGTAGTCGAAGTATCGTGGAGTGTTGACACTGGGATGTTGAGCGGGCAGTCCGTAGAGCATCGGCCTTAGCCGAAACCGGGCTTCCTGTGTTACCGGTTGTTGCTGGAGAAGTCGTGCGTCCTGGTGCGGCAGAATTGGCGCAAAAGTTTGGCGCGTGGCAAGTCACCGATGCTGATGTCATCGCTCCCGCGTCTTGAGCATCACGTAATTTCAGGGATGCCTCCAACAGATTCGTACTGTCTTCACTCAAGCTTTCCCCAGTTGCCTCAGTGCTTCATACAGAACAATCGCCGCAGCGTTAGACAAGTTCAGGCTACGCACGTGGGTGCCTGACATCGGAATCGTATACAGCGAATCCGCGAGCATCGTACGAACCTCGTTCGGCAATCCACGCGTCTCACTGCCAAAAACAAGTAGATCACTCTCTGTGTAGTGTACTTGTGTATACGAGACAGTAGCTCTAGCAGAGAACGCAATCATCCTGCCGGGTGGGCGACGAGAGAGAAACTCGCTCCAAGTAGGATAATAGTGCACATCCACATACGGCCAGTAATCGAGCCCGGCACGCTTGAGGTAACGATCTTCCAGTGAGAAGCCCAACGGACCGACGAGGTGAAACGTCGTATTTGTCGCAGCGCACAGGCGTGCTGTGGTGCCAGTATTGGGAGGAATCTCGGGTTCAACAAAGACGATTTGCATGAGAAAGTAGCCAGAATTCAGTAGTCAGTAGAAGGAAGGAAAAATGGAGGGTGAACGAGAAACGATGAATAGAGGGCTTCTTTGTTTTCGATTTATCATTCATCATTTTGCATTCCGCATTTCTTTTTTGCTGCCTCGTACCTACTTTTGTGCTACTGCTAGAGGAATAGGGAAGGTATCATTACCCACTTGGAGTGAGAACGAGCCGCTTGCCGTGTCTTCTTGCACATGGGCTGTGAGCTGATAGTACGCCGGACGTAAAAAACGGGCGGTTTCTGCTCCGCCTTTGACTCGGCAATACAGCACGTTCTCCTGACCGATTGTGAGTGAGGTGGGGTCGAGCAGCTCTTCACTTTCGTCATTGAGGCGGAGCGTGAATCCCTGCCTGGCATCGCCTGAGACGCGCGTGATCACATAGGGTGTCTCTTCAATCTCAACTGTGACTTTGTCCCAACCAATAGCGATTTCGTAGGTTCCTTCGGGAGTTCTACGGAGATGCTGGCTAAACAGGACATTGATCCGGCGATTCTGGATACGCTCGTCATTGGCGTACCACCATCCGTCTCTGCCGAAATGAATCTTGCGTGTGGGGTCGATCGCCCAGAAGCCGATCTTTGCCATAACTACTCCGTGGGCGCACGCAGTGCGCCCCTACACGGTATTACTCTTTTCGTCTATCGCTATCGATCACGAGCGTCACTGGCCCATCATTTACCAACTGAACCGCCATCGTCGCCTGGAACTGTCCGGTCGCAATTCGAACCTGATAGCGTTTAACGCACTCAACAAAATACTCATACAAAGGAAGCGCGATGTCTATGCCCGCGGCTTCAGTAAACGATGGGCGGCGACCTTTGCGCGTGTCGCCATAGAGCGTGAACTGCGATACTATAAGTATTTCGCCGTGCACATCTTGAACAGAGACAGCGAACTTCCCTGCCTCATCAGGAAAGATGCGTAAGTTGACGATCTTTTCGCTCAGATACTCTGCCTCGGCTTTATTGTCACTGGTTGACACCCCAAGAAGAATGAGCAGGCCACGACCAATATGACCGATTACTTGATCATCAACTCGAACACTGGCTTCGCTGACGCGTTGAATAACGGCTCGCATGATAGGGAACAGGTTACAGGGTACCGAAGATCAGAGGAAGGGGCGAAAAGGGGCATAAAAAAGGCTATTAGGCTGTAGGGAAAGGATAGTGATGAGTAATGAGTAAGGAATAATGAGAAAACGCTGGATGGTCCTCGCCCATGCGTTCTTCCCTGACTCTGGACTTTGGACGTTCCGCGATTCTGGACTTTTTGAGACCCTGCACGTTCTGTAACTCCGTACTCCGGACTCTCTCAGACTCCTAGACTCTTAGGCTTTACACTTCTGGTCCTCTGTTGCCTCTGTCCCTGATAGCGTATGATCCACATTATGTATCCAGTACTCTTCAAACTCGGACCGTTCACGGTGTACAGCTACGGTGTGATGATGGCATTGGGATTTCTCTCTGCTGGATGGGCGGTGAGCAAAGGGCTCGAACGCCAAGGCAAAGATCCCGCGTTTGGCTCAACGTTGGTCCTGTGGGCAGCGGTAGGCGGGCTCTTGGGTGCGCGCCTTTTATTTATCGCAGAGAATTGGAGTGAATTTCTCATTCATCCGCTCTCGTTGATCCTCACGGGTGCAGGGTTCACCTGGTATGGCGGACTCATCGGTGGTGTCATTGGCGTCACTCTCTGTATCCGTCGTTATGGTTTCCTCTGGTTAGAGATCATGGATGCGGTTGCACCGGCTATCGCTCTAGGACACGGGATCGGTCGTATCGGTTGTCATCTCGCAGGGGATGGAGACTGGGGGCCGCCGACAACGCTTCCCTGGGGCGTGGCCTACACCCATGCAATTATTGGTTGGGACTATCCGCCGGGAGTGCGTGTCCATCCGTCGGCGTTGTACGAAACCATTGCCTACCTGCTGATCTTTGCCGTGTTATGGAGCATGCATACGCGTCAGCGATCGGTAGGATCGTTGTTTTGGGGTTATCTGTTGTTATCGAGTTTTGCACGTTTTGTGATCGAGTTTGTACGTATCAACCCTCCATTTGCTTTTGGCCTATCTGAAGCACAGATGATCAGTCTAATTCTCATGACGATTGGTGGGGTGATGCTGACGCGAGGCGAACTGTCAGCCACCGAAACAAAGCCTCTGCTGCGAACGCCACGAGTAGCCCGGGAGAAATCGCAGTGAAGAAGTGGTTGGTCCTTGGGTTAATTGTCATGGCTTTTGGTTTTCTGGCAACGCTTGCCCGTTCTCCGTCTGAAGGGAAAAAACCGGCACCGGAATTCGTGTTGCCTGATCCACAAGGGCAAGTGGTGCGGCTGTCACAACTCAAAGGCAAGATCGTGATGTTGAATGTATGGACCACGTGGTGTCCACCCTGCCGCAAAGAAATGCCGACCATGGAAACGCTCTATCATCGATTCAAAGGGACGGACTTTGTGATGCTGGCGGCCAGTCAAGATGTTGATGGTAACCGTACCGTTCTTCCCTATATGCAAGAACATGGCTTTACCTTTCCGATCGTGTTGGATGTGAACGGTGAGGTTGGTCGCAAATACGGTGTGACAGGATACCCAGAGACGTTCATTATCGACCGCCAGGGGCGTATCGTGCATCATCACATCGGCTTTAATGATTGGTCTCTTCCTACAGTTGAAGCTTCATTACGACGACTGATGGATCTTGGCGATTGGATACCGTGGAGTGACGCCCATACAGCTGGGGAGCAGAGTTCGCTGAAGAAAAGTAGTCAGTAGTCGGCCCTGAAAAAGTGCCTAATTTATTAGAAATGCTGAATAGTTGTTGAAAAATCGCCTCTGGATTTCACCAGGTTTTGCTCCCTTGTGCCCAATTGCTGGCAATTTCAC